>Ga0099824_1003783_pt1 | contig 22003 bp, 29 predicted proteins | sample SiratrowhiteBW_FD_76837 | JGI IMG/M metagenome (GOLD analysis project Ga0099824, IMG submission 76837) | Root nodule microbial communities of legume samples collected from California, USA - Siratro white BW | ecosystem: Host-associated > Plants > Roots > Nodule | place: USA: California... | reverse complement strand
CTAGATCCTAGATTCAATTCTTCAAACTTCAAGAGGTCTTCATCCATTCATCACATGATCTAGAGCATCTTCACTTGGTTGAATTCATCAAATCACTGCAGCAGTCCACTGGTGCTAACAATCACCTTCTTTGATTCTAATTTGGTGATAACTGCTTTTTAGATCAATTTTAGAAAACACAGTGGACCCATGCAATTCATCAAGCATATCATCAAGCCTAGGAATTGGGTGCCTATATTTTATAGTGATATTGTTAACTGCATGACAATCATAACACATTCTCCATTTCCCATCCTTTTTTGGCACCAACAAAACTGGCACGGTGCATGATGAGTCATTATTTTTTCTTATTTACTTGTCTTTATGTACCTATTTTGATTAGTGATTTGTGCTTAACTGCCTCTTATTTCATCAGTTTCACTGTATGGGCTTCATTTCCTAACTTAATTTTAATTATTATTTTTAGGGCAACTTGGTTATTTTATTGAGCTTGAAATTAAATTCTGGACATGAAGAGAGTCGTCGCACCTTCAACCGCGTTACCACTGCCGCCATGTCATTATTTTAGTTTACTTTTAATTTTTTTGTTGTTGGGCCAAAATTGTGGACATGGGGCCCATATGGTTTAGGTTTAGACCTAGGGTGGCGGGTGCAACTGGGATTCATACACAGTTTTACCGTTTTTCATTTTTTTTTTGGGCAGAACAGTTCTATTTTTGGTGATTTTAGAGATTCTCAAGCTTTTATACGATTTACTATTTTCTTCCTTTTGGTGTTCATTCTCCTTCATCTCTTTTCATTTAATCGCAATTATAGAAGGCTAATTCGTTTGGATTATTCTCTTGATCGAGAGTGCCTAATTGTTTGAGGTTTGGTGCTTAATCGTTTTCGCCTCTTTTTCACTCCATTTAATTTCCGTTCCGCATTTCATTGGACCATTCACACTTAGTGATTTGGTAATTTTGACTCTGTCACGCTTAGTGAAAAGAGTCATGAGTTTTACGGATTAGAATTAAAACTGCGTGAACGCTTGTTTCTGTATTAGGTGTTAATGCGTTTCAAATTTTGTGATAACAGTGCAGTCGAAATCAAAGGGGTAATTTGTTTAATTACTGTTTAATTTTCATTAATTACTGTTTTATCGAATCTGTTAACCCCCTGTTCAGTGTGTGTTTAAGCTCTTGACAGAAGAATTAGGTCCGGGAGACGACCTAGGAGTCACTTCATAGCACTGCATTTTCATTGCAATTATTTGACCGGATGCGGCTTCGATCAGTGCACCGGCTAACACTTCTTTGTACCCAACCTTTATCTAATAACTCTTGAACCTGAGATTCTATCTCTTTTGTTTCTTCAGGATTTGTCCTATATTCCGGTCTGTTTGGAAAACTTGCACCCAGAACAAAATCAATTTGGTGTTCTATTCTTCAAAAAGGTGGCAATCCTGTAGGACCATCACTAGGAAATATATCACCAAATTCCTTCAAAAGTTTTTCAATGGAAGGAGGTAGAGCCTTAGTTTCAAATTTATCAAAATGTGCACACATGAGTGTTCCTTTACATAATAAGAGGTATGGAGGTTGCTCAATAAGGAGGCATGTTTTTAAAGAATTTTTAGTTAATAAAGACTCCTTTTGAGTAACCTTGTGGGAAGGAACACCAAGCTCCCACACCTCGGATGTATCTTTAATACTAAGATTTTGAGCTCTTGGAGTTTTGCTTTTCCTTTCATTATTTAATTTACTTTTCATTTGTACTTGATCTTCCAACACTTGAGTAGGTGTCAAAGGATGAAGTACAAACTTCTTTTTGTTATGAGTAAAGGTAATTTCGTTGGTAAGACCATCATGAGTAGTTTGTTTATCAAATTGCCATGGTCTTCCCAATAAAACATAACAAGCTTCCATGGGTACTACATCACATAAAACATTATCAACATAATTCCCCACGAAAAACTTGACCTTTACTTGATTTTTAACATTAATGTCCCCACCATCAGTAATCCAATGTAATTTGTAAGGTTTAGGATGGGGTAATAATTCGAGTTTTAATTTATCAACCATCCTAGCACTCAACAATTACAACACGACCCACTGTCAATGATGAGAGAAGATACATTTTTAGAAATTTTGCATCTTGTATGAAAGATGTTCTCACGTTGTGACTCGGGTTGTGGGCTAGGTTGCCTATTAAGGGAGCATCTCACCATCAATAATTCTCCCTCATGAGCATAAGCATCCTCCCCTCTTTCATTATCTGACTCCTCAGTAGTGTTTTCCTCATTCTTTTCCTCCTCACTACTATATAAGTCTTGGCCTCTCATCAAAATGGTTCTCATAGATGGGCACTGAGATTGTATATGCCCCCAGCCCAGGCATTTAAAACACTTAATATCACTAGTTCGACCAGAGGGTGTGAATTCTTCTTTCTTTTTGGTATTTTCTTGAACTATGACTTTAGGAGGATTCTCTCTTGGTTTTTCTTTTAAAAACTTTCCCTCCCTCTTATAGTCGGTCTTGGAGTAAGAGTTAGAATAAGAACTTCGACTTGTGCTTTTCCTCAAAAACTTGTTGTTCCACTTTAATACAAATTTGCACTAAGTCATGGAAATCCCTATAAGGGAGAAGTTATACTCTATCTCTTATCTCTAGACTTAATCCACTTAAGAATCTAGCCACAGTTACATTTTCTTCCCTAATTCCCACCCTCATCATGTACAACTCCATTTTTTGCCTATATTATTCAATACTCATGTTCTTTTGATTAAGTCTATAGAGCTTATCCATAAGTTCTCTATGATAGTATGAGGGAATATGTCTTCTTCTAAGTGCACTTTTAAGATCATTCCAATACACTATGGTTGGTTCATTGTGAAGACGTTTATCCCTTACTAAGGCAGTCCACCAATGCAATGCATGTCCTTGGAAGCTAAGAGTAGCTAGTGGAACTTTCTTTTCTTCTCTCACTTCATAACACTCAAACAATTATTCCACCTTCATCTCCCAATCTAAAAATGTATCTATGTCATTAGTTCCATGAAAATGGGAAATATCTACTCTAATTTCCTTGGATTTTCTCTCTCTTATGGTGGTGATAAGGGACAGGTTGGTAGTGATCAGTTGCTCTCAAGCTATCCCTCTCTGGTCTTTCATCCTCACTACTAGAATATTTTTTTAATGAACTAGCTTTGGATTTATACTTGTGATCCTTCTTCTTTAAGGTCTTTATTTCTTCCGCCATAATAGCTAATTGTACATCAGTATTGATTTTCATAACCCGAAGTTCTTCTAATATTTTCTGAAAATCTGTTGTATTGTCTTGCGACTCATTGCTACTAGGGTGAAAGGAATGTTTAGACATCTTAAATTTTGTGAAGAAGTGTTCTTAAGATAAGACAAACTAGTCTAGCACACTAAGGGGTCTCCCAGGAAAGTGAGGTGCTTCACTTGGACAACATAAGTATCAAGACTTTCCTTAGGCACAACCTTGCCCAATGTACCTTTCGAATTGTTCTTACAATGAGACTACTAGGTCACAAACGAAGGTGACTCAAAGAAAATAAAACTAGTTGGTTTGCAAATTGAAAGAAATTAAAGAAGTAAAACCAATACTTGGAAAACTTAAACTAGCCGAATCGTAAGCTGAAGTTCTTTGGCACCAAGGACCTTAGAACCACTCCACCATCTACACGTAATGCTTAAACTAGTCGAATCCTAAGGTGAAGTTCTTTGGCACCAAGGACCTTAGAAACACTTCACCATCTACACGTTTTGAATTATTCCACTAATGATAATGAGTTTTGCAATTACAACTCAAATGAATACAATAAAAAATTGTTGTTGAAAAATTAAAAATTCCTATACTATACACTCCTTGTGTTGGTTCTTTGCCTCACTAGTGTATCACTCTTTTCTTTTGGTGTGTTTTTTCAAGAAGCTTTTCTGCACATGACCTTTATTTCTCATTGTGGATCATTCTCCAATAGTGCTTGGGAGTTTCGCTCTTGATGTATTGGCCAATTCAACTCAAGTGCTTCACCAAAGTACTATTTCACCATGAGGTCACAAATACAAAACAATAAAAGCTAATTTGAATAGCACAACTCAAAAGGATTATAACAATTGACAAACTCAAGGAATCCAAGAAAAAATTGACAAGCAAGAAATTAAAGCTTTAGAACAGAAGTTTAACACTTAAAGAGATGATCTAAGAATGACTCTAGAGTAGATTAAAAAAAAAAAAACAACAAACAAAAACTAGAATTCCAGTTCTGACAGCAGCTCTTGCGTAATTTATGATTTTCTCTATAGTTCTTCTTTTGACTCAAAACTTTGACCACAATTCCACAACAGCACAAGGATCATCCAAACTAAATTTCAGAAATTTAGGACCAGTACTGCCTTCACAATAAATCCAGAACAGAGAACTTTTTTTCAGTTCAATAATATAGTTTTTCCAGTTTCAGTAATCTTCTCGCAATAATGTTTGTAAAATTTATCACAGCTCGAATTTTTGGAATTAGATCATGAAATTTTTATTATATGTTCCCAACACATGAAGATTAAGTCATACAAATTTTGAGATCCAAAAGGTCACGACGTTTTTCCCAGTAAATAAAAAACAGAGGCGTTCTTACACTGTCTTCAATAACTTAATTGACAGTGAGCATTCGACTTTTACAATTTATCATTTTTTCTACAAACCGAATTAGTATGCGCATTTTTCACAGTATCTTTTCCACATCTCAAAGTCGATTCACACAAATTTTCAATTACAAATACACAATACTCTATTTCCATTAAATTCGCAAAATCCAGTGACCTTAATCAGCAACTAACAGTGCACGGAAGTGAAACCTATTGATTCCAACGAAATTTAGAACAAACTACAAGACATATAGGATTGATATGACTCAAGGAAACTCACTAGTGATCTAATAGTGAATTAAAAGAACTCAAGATTGAAAACTTAGAAGGAACACAAAGCATATTATGACACAAAACAACAAACACATTCTGTTAACAAATTTTAGCATACACAATTTCCACAAACCTACTCTACAAGTATTAACCTAAGGAGTTTATGACAATATGAAATCACACATGACTTTGACATATACTATGGATCATAAAAACAAAAGCTAGGACACAATTGAACATTTTGAACCGATTAAAATCAACAAAAACTCAAGCAACACAAAAGATAGCTTGCGGCACACAGAAAAACACCTAAACAATGTATTTTTGGAAGGTTTAAGGAAATTGATGCTATTTGAACTGTTTAAACTCAAGAACACAACAATTAATCAGGTACAAAACAATCAAGACATGTAAAAACAATGGTATACAACACGGAAAAGCTAAAGGATCAAGAACTTAGCTCTTGAAGACCACAACTCTGATAGCAAATGATGGAGGAGCTCCTAGGTGCTTTAGCTTCTTGCGCAAGCTTCAATGGAAGTTGAGCATATTGAAGCCTTGATGCACTGATTAGAAGAAGTGGATGAAACTCCTCATGATGCGGAAGCCATGGAAGTAAAAGGAAGGAAACATGCAAGGAGGTTTACGGTGAAGTAGGTGGTGAAAGCCTTGAAGGAGGTTAGGTCAACCTTCAAGAGAAGAGCTCCTAGCTTCTAAGAGAAGAAACTCAATGTGAAACTTATGACAATGTGCTAAAAATTTAGTAGCATATCATTACTCAAATCAAGTCTCTAATGGAGGTTCCTAAACCTCTTATTTATAAAAGAAGAAAAGGCTAGTAACTTCCCTAGCAAGCTAAGGTAGCGTATACTAGAAGCTAGGGTTAGAAACCCTAACTTGCCTTGCAAGCTACCTAAGTTGTGTATGGAGAAGCTAGGGTTGGGAACGCTAACTTGCGTCACACGTTAGGGTTAGGGTAACCTAACGTGTGGAGCAAGCTACTCTTTCCTAAACTAGGCGCCATTGGATAGGCCCCACATGTATAAATCCTATGGGTCTAAAAACCTATCCTAGGTGTCTTCTATAAATCCTAAGGCACATAGGTTTAGTTACAAACATCCAAATTTTCCTATTCTACTTTTCACAATTTTTACAAGAATCTTCAATGCTTAAAATAGTCGGCATTTTAATCTGCACAGGTGCCTCTAACTCTTTGCTTGCGTCAAGGTGTCTGAGCATGGCTCTGGTGATTGGACCTTGCCTGAGCCCTCCTCCATCAAACTGGGTACATGATTCCTTATATTGTTCTAGTTTTTAAACTGATTGAAAATTTTGGTGTTGACCTTGATGGGGAACTCATGAAGATAGTAAAGCCACATCACGAGATAACTGCTTCAACCCTCCATAAGATTGAGTTGAAGAAGATCGATGAAGATCACTGGGTTAGCCATGCTGAAGATGGTTGTGGTGGTGCTATTGAGGAGAATGCTAAAGAAGAAAATGGTGTTGGAACAAGTGTTAGAGTTGCTACTGCAGAAATGACAATAATTCCCTTCATTCCCCATATGGATAAGGGTGAACCAGTTTCATGATTTGAGCAAATGCTCATAGGAAAGTTGGACAATCTCACTGTTGAGGAGTGGAATCATCATGAGTTTTGTGCAGCAACGTTTCAGCATATGTATCTTCAAATTGAGGCAGTGAAAGAGCAATTGGCTGAAATGGCTTATGGTAAGGCCCCTATTGAGTAACATGCATATATAAATGTAATTACGTCTTAGCTATCTTCATGCTTTCCCCTTCTATTTGAAGAATACACAAGGGGGAAAAGTATAGTGGTGGTGTGGGTCATTTAAAAAATAATCAAATTCTACTACCATGGTTTTTGTGTTGCAGATTATATTGAAGAACCCCCACACACACTGGATTGTCTTTATCAAATAGGGGGAGATTGCTATAAATCTCATAGATTTGGTATTTGATGAAGTCAAGCAAAAAGTAAAATCAGTCAAAGTGAAGAAAAGAAGAGATGAAGGCTTTGATTTAGTTTAGAGTGTGTGTGGAAGTTGATGAGATCAAGTGCAGAGGTTCAAATATTAGTGGAGACACTCAAGAAATATTATGAATTGACACTGAATACAAAGAGACTTCAAGAAAACATACAAATTGTTGTTCATTTTTCAAGAAGAAAATCAAGATTTGCTTTTAAAGAGGATATTTGATCAAGAAAGTGTTCTTCGGTTGATCTCACTGTTTTGAAAGCTGATCTCACTGTTTTGAAAGCTCTGCACTGTTCATGTCTTTTTGGAAAATAGGGAAGAGTTCTGCAATTTTATCTTGAACCTATTTGTTTCAAATTAATTGTGGAACATCTTAGTTTTACACATTTCATTCATTTGGGTGTTGTTTGTACCACTATAGAGGATTATAGCTTGGTTGGTATGTGTTTGCAGTGTATCTGATTTGTAGAGTGCAAAGGAAGAAGATAACTGGACAGTTGTAGTTCTTGCAGGGTGTAAGAAAGTGTCTTGATTGTATAGGGTGTAGAATTGAGGTTGATTATTGAATTTTCTTTGCTTGTTGGCAAGGAAGACTGGATTTAGCCCTTGAGGAATGGTGAACCAGTATAAATCGTGTGTGTTTGATGTCTCTCTCTAACCTTGATTCGTGAATTGATTTGCTGCATAATTGTATATTTTGTGTAAAAATAAATCAATTGTTCTAGAAACTAATCGATTTAATTTTTCGTATTCAACATATTGTGTTCTGGTTATTATGGAAACTGTGCTTTCTATAGTCATTGAAATCTCCAGTTGAATTTAGCTAATTTCTTTTGGTCCTTGAATTGTGCAAATTGTATTCGATAAAATCTTATTAATTCTATAAAATTTCAATTCATTCTAAAAAAAATAAATTGATTAAATTTGTGCTTCAATTGAATGCTTTTCTTCCAGTGAGGATTTGAAAAATTCACATTCATATTTTCAGATATCACATATTTCAATTGATTAATATGTTATTCAATTGACTAAAATTTTATTGATTGTATTGTAGCGTGAGATTCAAATCAATTGTTTTCTGTCTGTAATCAATTGTTTTTCTGAACTGCACTTACGAACCACTGGTTAAAGAAATTTCTCAAAAACGGTCATTCTTTCTAAACCATATTCAAACCATATAGAGCAAAAAAAATTAATAGTTCAATTCACCTCTCCTCTTGAACTCAGACTAAAATGTTTTAAGAAGAAAAGTCAAACAACATGATGAAGAAGAAACAAGTCTATCATTGTTTACGTCTTTCAATGAATAAATGTTTGAGCTTTGTCTCCTAGTTTAGATAATTTGTCACTCAAGGGAGGGATTACGTCTTTCAATGAATACAGGACGATAGTTTACTCTCCTAGGTGAATAAAGAGACATTTCTTGTGTTCTCTCTTTTAAGCTCTCATGGATCCACACATTTTGGTAGTGCTCATACTTTAAGCTTTGAGATCCTTTGTTGTAGTTTTGAAGGATTGCATATCACATTGACAACCTTTTAGCGCAATGCATGCTTTGCTCTTGTGTTCTTCTTCTTGATGGTAAACTTTATATAGTCATTGGAAGAAGATGGCTATTAAGAGGTCATTCATATCAGTTAAGCAACTTCAACTCTTCTTTTATGCCTTCCTCGTATTTGATGAGATCTAACTTGACTGCTGCATTTAATGCATGTTACGCAACTTTAAATACTATTCTTCTTTACTCAATCTCGTAGAAGACTAGCAATATGTACATTCCTCTGTAGTAGAGCCTTTGATACAATCGCATGGTAACAGCACACAGGGCAAGTAACTTAGCTAGAATTTGAAAGTAGTTGTGTTAGGAGAGTTGGTAGTCCTTGTAGTTTAGCTCATGTCTAAAGATATATTCGAACATTAATGTTTAGAACAAGTATTCTTGAGACAAATCTAGGAGGTGATCTCTGTAAAATAAACCAAACATCATGAATATTTATTAATATTGTTTTAGGTTAGAGTCAACATTGACCTTATCATCTGATACTCTTTCACTTCTTTATTAGATATTCTCATTGATCTGTGTGGCCCTTTTCATCTAAAATTCATTAATGTTTATCAGATGAAGTGAAAGGCTCATTCAATGGTTTTCCTCTTCAATCTTCAAATGACACACGTTGTTGTTGATCAACAATTTCTTATAATTTAATAGATGTTACACTGACATGATCTGGTCTTCGTCTTATCTAATATAGCTACATTTTTTTTTGGTCTAAGCACTTAATTAAAATTGCTTAGTGTCGAATTTTTGACTTAACACTTTTAAGTGTTGTAATTGCACATCGTCTTTTACAAGATCGACCGAGATTAAGAGTGATCTCAATGGTAAAACATTCACTATTACGAAGTAAAAATCTCTAAAGCCAAAAACATTTATTTTCATGTTCAGTTATGTGATGGTGGACCACATAATCTAACAACATTCTTTTGTGATATAGCCTATAAAGACTTTTGTGATCTTTGTATGGAGAGATGTTGCATACTTGTGTTTAGACATAAGAAAAACTAAACATATAGTGTGAATACTTAATCTAAAAAGATATTGTGTACTCAAATAATTTGAAAATAGTTTTTATTCTAAGTCAAGAACGATAATAATAATAATATTTTTCTTCTTCGTGAATTTTTTTATACAATGAGCTCCTTTTAGAAGTTGAATAGACCTTTTACAGAAAAAGTTTTCAAATTTTTTTTGGAAAAAGTGCTTTAGTTAACTCTATTTAAACCCATTTTCAAAAACTAACACGATACTTTCAATATTATTATTCACTAATTTAATTTTTTATATTAAAATTTTCTCTTGTTTAATGATTTAACTTTGATGAAATTGTAGAGCAACAAGCAACAAGGAAGTTAGGAATATGGATACTATGTGATGCATTGGATAAGGACCATAGTTTGTGTCTGTATCACTGACTCTTGGGACCAAATATGAAACTGTTAAAATTTTCACTTGTTACTAATAACACTATTTTCCAATTTCAGCTTTTTTCAGATCTTGAGCCATTGGACAGTCACACAATAGAAGAAATTTGCATGGAATGGGCAAGATACTTTACTACAATTAGAAATAATAACTCATAGTGTGTAGTATTACATGGACATATATATAGTGTTATAATTAGAAATAATATCTCATAGTGTATATAGTATGTAGAAATCATAACTGATACACAGGTTTATATGTACATATATACATTGTTAGTTTTTACATTGTAAATAGTATTGATGTTAACTTCATCATATTTACACAAGTTATAATACTTTTGGCTAAAATATTATGTTTTGTAATTGCTTTGGATGTCAATGTAAGCTGAATTTTTTTGTCTAAAAATCTGGTTATGGAAATTGGTCTTTTGCAGGTTTAAGGACAACAACTAATTAAAACTAAACTTTTTTAAAAAAAGACAACATATACCACGTCGGTTGGTAGGTGAGATACTATGTTTGTTGTAAAAAAAGTTGAGAAACTACATGGGTTGTGGCTCCCCACCGATGTAGTATCTCTTTCTCACTGCTCTAGAGGTCACTTTGGATGGGTATTTGACATCGGTGGTTGGCCAACCGATGTAGTTTATCACTATACTACATCGGTTCAAGAACTGATGTAGAAAGTCCATACTTTCTACATCGACTGCATCTATATCGATTCTGGAACCGATGTAGTATGTACTCTAGAATCGATGTTGAAGGTATTTTTCCTACTAGTTGTTGTGATCGAGATCACGACGAGGTGATAAAAAATTATTTTTTAAAAATAGAAAATTTGGATAGAGATTTAGAGTCACCACCATAGTTTATTATTGGAAAACTATAGGAAAACCAAAAAATGAAAAGTCTGAGAACCAGATTTAGGATCCGGGAGTTGGTTACATGTAGGGAAGGTATTAACACCCACACAACGCTCGCCCTAAGACGGTACCCTAATCAATTAAGCAAAAATGAGTGTGGTTTTGTAAAATGTTATTTTCCCAAAAAAATAGTAACTATAGCAACTAAAAACAAACAAATATATATTTACAAAAAATGCAAACAAAAATAAGAATAAACAAACAAAGTTGTATGTAAATCTTCCTAGACATCGGAAACATGAAGGATACTACCATACTCAGTTTGCAACACAGGTACCCAGAGCTACGAAGAAAGTTTAACAGGATAAGATTGTGAAACAATGGAGGGTGAAGAAGGGTATTCAGAAGCAGGAAAAGAGGACTTACAGTAATAGGAATTCACAGTCCAACAAGAACGAGTGGAAAGGGCGAATTATATCTATGCAACCACTAAAGTTACCCTCGTTAGAGGATAGCTGGGTAGGTAGTTTGAGAGAATATATGTCTATGGAGCTGTTACGTGAAGAGTTGCTACATGAAGGTCTATGATCTATTAGAGTGAGATACCTAGGTGATAAACGTGCCAGGATAGAGTGAAAATATTTGAAATAGTTGAAGTTAGTAAGGAAAGCTTGGGTTTGGTATTTGACACTATCAAACCTTGGGATGAACGTATGGCGGTGGGGAACAAAGAGGTGTGGACGATATGCAGGGGTCTTCCTCTATTTCTGTGGACGGTTGATTGCTTCCGGAAGGTATTGGATAAAGTTGGAACCCTTGTTGATGTAGACGAAGCAACTCTGAACTGGGAATGAGTGGAGTTTGCCCGGTTCAAGGTAAGATTAGCTGTGGCATCTAAGGTGCAAGTCTGTGAAGAGATATGGATTAATGATAGAGTCTATCAAATCTCTATGGAAGAAGAATATTCTTATGTGGAATGTAAAGAGCACAACTGGTTCAATAAAGACGCCATTTCCGATTCCAGCTTCGCAATGGAATCTAGGGTGGATGATAGCCTTCAATCCTTGGATGAGGGACTTGAAAATGCGGATGACGTTCATGCTGTTGTGAACGCTGCTATGGTGGTTGACCAGGGTCGGAGTCCTTCCGATCATACAAACCCAGGACATGAGCTGCGACGAGGAGAAAGTGTGGTTCAACTTTTTTTGGAAAATAGTTAACTCTTGGTAGATGACAGAGGTGGGCCGTTGGAGGGTTGCACAAAAATGGCAAAGTTGGTACAACAAAATACATTCGTGGAAACTGTGCCTCAGGAACAGTTGTGTGCAGAGATGGAAGACACTATTTACGCAAATTGGGCAATACCCAACGGATATATGGAGTGCGTGATAATTCTCCTTCTAGGTTATTGCTATGTGTAGATACTGAGTGGGCTTGTGAGGGGGGTACAGTAGGGGTGGGTGCAGCAAGAAAAGTGCGGTTTGGGCTCAAAGCCCAATTCGGTTGCAAGGAGGTGGAACAATCAACTGCAGATGCATCACCAAGTGCCCTAATCAATGTGATAGCAGACACATCCGCAGGCAACGACGTGGCTCCAGGTTCTTTTCCCGGTGACGACGGCGACGGCTCGCGACGCTCGGAGCATCAATGGTGCTCAGAGTACGATCGAGTGGAGGGGATGACGGCAAAGCTCCTTAATGCAGCCAAGAACGTTGACGTTACAGCGCCCTTTGAAGATGGAGATGTGCGGTGCGTGGCGCTGGAACGTGTGGAGGGGGCAGCGAACAAGCTCCTTGCCGTTGCCAGCTGACGGATCCGACAACAATCAAGGGGTTACTGCTGGAAAAGGAATCCAGTAAGTGCACTACGTCCAAGAAACAACATTTCCGCCGATGGAGGGTGATGGTGTAGGTGGGCTCAGTGACACTGTTTGTGTTGTAGGTGGCTATGCAAGTGAAGATGCAGAGGAGACACATGGAAAACACCATTTTGATGATGTTAACAGTGGGGCTCTGCAATCTGCTCAATATGGAGTGCATTTGCTGGAGGAGGTGGTAGATGAGCCCATTGACATTTGTGATCATGGATGCTTTCAAATCATTCTTAAAGAGCCAATGGACCCACATGTGACCCTTAATTCTATGAGGACATGGAAAGGAGAGTCGAGTTCTATGCGGGAACGATTTATTCTAAAACGGGTGCAACGTGTTGAGCTCGAGGTCCAGGTCGGTTACACCTTCTATTTCTCAGTCTTTAACTGATTCCATTATTTTTTATTGTAATAGGAGGTTAAGGGGTCTAGACAGGGGAGCAGAGGAACTTAGGCTATGGGAGATCGCCAAGGAGATAGGCGTAGTCTGCCAAGTAAGTGAAGAGAGTATTATTCAGAGGTTTTCGGAGATGGAAGAGAGGGATAATTTCGTGGTGAGGGAAGCATCACGTGAGGAGGGGAACCGCTCGTCATGAAGGTAATAAGTCTTAATGTTAGGGGTTTGGGGGGTGATATTAAGTGGAAGTATATCAAAGAGTTAATTGGTAAGGAAAAACCTGGAATAATGTGTGCGCAGGAGACAAAGCTTATTAGTGTGAGTGCTTCTAAGTGTTTTGGTCTTTGGGGAGTAATGACGTTAGTTGGGTTCATAGAGGGATTGATAGTGAAGGTGGGGGCATACTGACTTTGTGGGATAATAAGGTTTTTAATTGCACCAAATTTGTGGATGGAAAAGGCTATGTTCTAGTAGAAGGAGAGTATAAATATGTTTCTTCATGCAAGGTTGTCAAAGTAGTCATGATGAATATATACGCTCCTTGTTCTAGCAAAGAAAAAGTGTTGTTATGAAGATAAATACAAGATATGTTGGCAAGTGTAAACAATTCTATTAAATGTGTGATTGGTGATTTTAATTCGGTCAGGGTCGCATCCGAAAGGAAAGGGATCCGTAATGGGTTGGTGAATAATCGTGATATAGCTAGGTTTAGGGAGTTTTTAGAGAGGTGTGATCTGAAGGACATTCCTGCAGTAGGGAGAAAGTATACAAGGTACAGACCTAATGGGACTGCTAGAAATAGATTGGATAGAGTTCTTGTGTCTGACGAATGGTTGACGCATTGGCCAGGAGCAAAACAATACGTATTGAGCAGACAGGTGTCGGATCATTGTGCGATAGTGGTTAAAAGTAGTATTTTGGATGGGGGTCCAAAACCTTTTCGTAGTCTTGATGTGTGGCAACAATCAGAAGGTTTTAATGATGTGGTGAGGAATGCATGGGAAACCTCCACATCATGAGGGAACAGTTTGGAAGGGGTAAAGGATAAGTTAAAAAGGGTGAAAGTAGAGGTCAAACACTGGAACAAGGAAGTTGTTAGCAGCACAAAGAGTAGAAAGCAGCAGTTGCTGACAGAAATAGAGGAATTAGATCAACAGGATGATGATGAGATTCTTAGTGAAGACATGAGAATCAAAAGGGTGGATTTGTTAAGCCAACTGAGAAGTTTGGAGGAAAAAGATATAGCGATGTTAAAACAGAAGGTGAGAGTTGAATGGCTGAAAAGTGGGGATACAAATTCTAAGTTCTACCCTTCTAGATTGAGGTGGAGGACAATAAAAAATGATATTGTGGGACTTAGAATTAATGGAGTTTGGTGTGAGGAAATGTCTAGAGTTAAAGGTCAGGTTAAGGAGTATTTTGAGAATAGATTTGGTGTTAATCTTTTGAGTTTGGCTAATCTGGACAGTGTGGGTTTTAAAAGTATTTCAGCAGCTGATAACAATTTATTGTGTGATAATATAACTGATGTGGAAGTTTTAGAAGCTGTGAGTCAATGCGGTAGCTCAAAGTGCCCTGGACCAGATGGATTCAATTTTGCTTTCGTCAAAAAGTATTGGGAGGTTATTGGTAAGGATATCGTTCAGGCCATTCGCAATTTCCACAGTACTGGCTTTATTCCAAGAGGATGTAATGCAACATTTATAACTCTAATTCCTAAGAAGGATAACCCGTCCAATTTGAATGAGTTTAGACCTATTTCACTTGTGGGATGTGTATACAAAATTTTATCTAAGATCATAGCTAATAGGCTTAAGAAGGTATTACCTAATATTATCGATGTAAACCAATCTGCGTCCTTAATGGGAGGGGCTTGTTGGATAGCATTCTTATTGCAAATGAGATTGTGGATTACCTTAAGAAGAAGAAGAAAAGTGGAGTGATTGTGAAAGTCGACTTTGAGAAAGCATACGACTCAGTGGATTGGGATTTTCTATACTATATGTTAGGTAGATTGGGTTTCAATTGTAAATGGATTAAATGGGTTAAAGCTTGCATGGAATCGGCCACAATATCGATACTCATGAATGGTAGCCCCACGGAGGAATTTAAACAGAAAAGGGGACTTAGGTAAGGCGACCCTCACCGTTCTTATTTCTCATAGTAGCTTAAGAGCTTACTGGGTTAGTCAGGGAAGCTAAAAGAGCTGGGTTGTTTAAAGGAGTCAAGGTTGGTTCTCAAGGAGTGCAGGTAGACTTGCTGCAATTTGAAAATGACACGATCTTTTTCTGCAAACCTTCATATCATAATGTATTAGTAGTTAAAGCAATATTAAGGTCGTTTGAGATGGTGTCAGGGCTTAGGGTCAACTTTCATAAGAGTGTGGTGGGGTCGGTGGGTATCTCACAACTTGATCTACTTGTGTTTTCTAAGTGCTTAAATAGTCGGCAGATGGAATTGCCATTCAAGTATTTATGTATGGTAATAGGCGACAATCCTAGGAGAATTGAGTTTTGGAATCCAATTTTTGATAAAATTAAATCTAGACTCTCTAGATGGAGGGGTAAGACGTTATCCTTGGCGGGTCGGATATGCCTTATTAAGTCTGTTATCAGTGCTCTACCTCTATTTTATTTCTCATTCTTTAAAGCACCAACTGTTGTATGCAACCAGATCAGAAGAATTTAGGCACGGTTCCTTTGGGGTTGGGGATTTGAAGGAAGAAAGATTGCCTGGGTGAAGTGGGAGAAGGTATGTAGTCCAGTTGTTGCAGGTGGATTGGGTATTAAGGACATTAGCTGCTTTAATGACACTTTGATTACTAAGTGGAAATGGAGGTTTGAAACTGCAGAAGAGGGTCTGTGGAGAGATGTTTTGGAAGCGAGGTACGAATCCTGGAGGAACTTAGATATTACACTGGAACATAGGAACCAATCCTTATGGTGAAAGGATTTATGTGGGATTTGTGGTAAATGAGCAAAAGGTAATTCGTGTGACTGTAGATCTAAGTGGATTTTGGGAGACGGGAGGAGTTTTAAATTCTGGGAAGATAGGTGGGTTGAGGATATAGTGTTGAAAGAAAAATTCCCAAGGTTGTTTTTAATTTCTTCATGTAAGGATAGTTTGGTGAGTGATCTTGTTGATCCAGGGCAAATTATGAGTGGTGCATGTCACAGCTGGAATCTAGGTTGGCGTAGGGAGAGGTTTGCTTGGGAAAAATGTATAGAAGAGCAGTTGTTGGATAAGATATCTAAAATTCATTGGAATTTGGAGGGTAAGGATAGGCTTATATGGGTAGGGAAGAATGAGCAAGAGTATACAATTAAGTTTGGTTATAGTGTTTTGAATAAAGAGGATGCAATACATTCTTATGAGGTGTTTCAGTTACTTTGGAGTCTAAAAATACCTCCTTCAGCATTAGTTTGTGCTTAGAAAATTCTCCTGGACAGATTACCAACTAGGTTAAACCTAGGTAGGAGAGGAGTGCAACTTGGGAATGCATGTTGTCCTTTTTGTCGAGACGGGGATGAAACGTTTCAGCATCTGATCAGTTCATGTAAGGTGTCACATAAAGTATGGGATCACTATGAGAGGTGGATTGGGAATGTAACAGTTAGGCACGCGGATATCTCTGCTCATTTTCAGAACTTTCATCTAATGGGTCATGGTAATAGGGTCAATTCAGTATGGAAAGGTATGTGGGTGGCTATTATATCCGAGATCTAGAGTCACAGAAATAAGGTAGTATTTAGAGGCGGGGTAGTGGATGCTGAGAAGATTTTTAGTCTAGCATAGCTTAAGGGATGGCTTTGGATTAAGTACAAGCTAAAGCATAACTCTGTCTCTTATTCTGATTGGCATTTCTCACCTCTTAAGTGTATTTCTGTGGTGTAGGGGTGTAGTTTGTGTTGGAGGTTTTTTAGAAGGGGTTTTGGTTAGAGAGTTTGGACAATTAGCTCCCTCATTCTTGTAGAGTACAATTGGAGGTTGCTTGTTTTGCAGGTACTTTTGTTTGTGTGGCTCGACTAGTTGAAGACGAGTGCAGTAATGGCTTCAAATGGAGTGCAGGATTTTGTAGGGGCAAAACCTACATTGATGTTATTTAGTTCCTTATTGGTATTTTGCAGGGGAATACATGTTTTGTGGTAGATATCCTTATGTATTTTGGGTTTTCTTTAAGTTGGTCTACCTTGTACTGTTTTTATTTTGTTATACCACAGGTTGCCCTTGATTTTGCCAAGTGTATAAGGATTGGTGCACTCCTAAAATGTGCCTCTTAATTTCATTTATTTTTGACTTTTAGAAAAAAAATTAAAAAGAAAGGTGAGGATTTTTTTTCTTATTTGAGGATTATTGAAGGAAAAGAGATCTTCAAATTCAACTCCCTCGTTAATGATGTAGCTCAAATATTTTGAAAGGAAAATTTAACAGGTTCAGGGGTGTCGGTGTCTTCCCGATAAATTAAAAGTAAACGGTAGTTTGATACTACTGTCCACCTCACACTATATTATTAATAAAATATTATATTATAATAAAATAATAATATGTATTAGTATTATAAGGATGTGAAAAGTGAACAGTAAGATTAAAATAACACTCCCCAAACGAATAACGTACATGTCTCATTTCCCTTTGAAAACGATAAAGAAGACTAACGATGTCGAAGTCTCTCCCATGTTATGTGCCACTGTCTACGGAAAATGAATAATATTTATAGCTGAACAAATTTGACCTACTAACCCTTATATATAATATGCGAAAGACAGCTGATGGTTTGGTTTCTTTCGATTATAGAATTACAATGGAAATTGCCTGGAATGACAATGGTTCACATAAACGTATCCAGAAAGAGATTGTGTGCATTTTTCAGTTATATTCTGAGCATTCATCCTTACTTTTATAGAGCACCTTATAAAGCCTATAAGTTTGCCTTTGCCTCTTTGTACGAGAACAACTTAGTGAAAGAAGCTGATAGTTGATCTTCAGGTTGTGAAACCAACACCATCAAAGAATCATGTCTTACGAAGATTCCAGGTATATTTTTTTCTCATATTTTATTATTCCTTTTAATCAAGCAGATATTCATCGGAATCAAGGAAAAAACAATATTTTGGGCTACTTTATAGACATTGATTTTGTTTTAAAACCATCGAATACTGATTTGAACATAGGCCATGGAGTAAAACTAGATGGCACTCAAGAGAAAATTGGAACATCTCATGGGGACGTGAGAGTTCATCTCCCAGTAGCTATGGCAGTGGTACGTATAGGCGTTCACAAGCGAGAAGAGACAGTCCATCACCTCGCAGAAATAGCACTGAACGGCCATCACAGATTAGGCACAATTCATCAGAAAATAGAAGTAGAACAAGTGACAACCAAAATGGGTATTATTTCGGCCATTTAATTTCGTCGACTTTCTTCTTCTCTCATCTACATCTCAATCTTTTCATTTATGTTCTATCTTGACTTTGATTCTCATAATCAACAAGGTGTTATTTCTAACTTAATTAACATTTTAGCCTATGTTTGAAAATCCATTGGCAAGAGGTTCGATGGATGTAAGAGGGAAAACCTATGTTATTTTTCTGTTACGGTATTTGGGCTGTGTTTGTAGAGTTTTAGGAATATTATATTCAGTTATAAGTGTTTATATCTTAATTTTATTTTTATAATGACTATAACATTCTTAAAACTATGTTAAAAATATACATCAATAATAAAGAAAACTACCAACTCTCCTCACCACTCAGGGTTCACCATCCGATCACATTGACTACACCCCAGTCATATTACTAATTACACTTCCACTAAACCAGTTATCATCATTCTTTAGCATTCTTTTACAATTCTGACAACATTTGTTGATGGTGAGAACATTGTTGAAGATGGTTATTGTCCCCCAATAAACCCTCCGTATACGTAGGTTGATGTAGTGTGCAGTCCCTCCTTTACTCTCTAATGCCATACAACTCCATGATTTAGTCCTCTACAGTTTGTCTTCACTATGAGTTCCAACGACACTTTCCATTTTGTCCCCCCTATCCTTGTCTTACTCGTAAATTTATTTAGTACAGTTTTTGGCAATTTCTTACAGCCACTGGAAGTTTAACCGAGGCCTGCAAGTATCTCATTTAGATTGGCATAGTCGACCAGCCTCTCACCAATTTGCATTATCTCCAACCAAACTTGTTCCTCCTCTCTTTTGTTGTACTTCAATGTGTTAAACTACCTGAATATAACCTATCTTCATGGACAAACATGCTTCTTTCGTTGATGACTTAGTCACTCTATTATTGATCTCATACAAATTGTTGGGCATAATTACAGTCTCGATATGAAAAGTTATTCTTTTTAAATTAACACTTCATCCACGCCCAAACTTTTATTTGTGCCATGTTGAATGTTTCTTCCAGATGCACTCTAGTCTTCAAAAAGATTATCTGTTTCTCAGGTTCAGATATTTCAAATAATTACTACCAACATGCACTTCTAAATCATACTACCCTTTCCAGTAAACTCCAAGGTGCAGACATGTTCGAAATCAGAATTCTCTTGGTCATGATGCACGGATTTACCCCAGTTCGCCTATTACAGATGTTCCACACTCAAGTTGCTAACTTACAGCTAAAGAATATATGACTCACCGTTTCCAGCATCTCATCACACATTGCACGTACATCATTATCTACCACAATTTCCATGTGTCTTAAGTTTTTATGTTGTCACTCTATTTAAGATTACCCTCCAAAAAACATAGTATTGTGCAGATGTCAAAAGCCTTGATTTGCTAACATAAAGTTTATAGATCTGTATCTTCCCTTTCACAACTATTACGATGATGCTTTTTGTAAGCTGATTTAGTCGTATACCTCTTCCTCTTCATCTCTCCACTTCCATTAATCCTCTTGTTCTATAAGAAATGTCTTTTGTGCTCTTCCATGAGGTATGAGACTTGGGATTTCCCCATTCAAACTATGTTCTCCACCATTCCAAACATCACTCTTAGTTATTTTCATTCCACACTTCGAACTTCCCTGTTGTCATTGTCCCCATCTTTGTATTTCCGTACAAACTAGTTATTATCCCAAAAGTTTATCTTAGAACTTGCTCCTATTTTTCTAGAGACATTTTCATCATGAGTGATGTTATTTTAACACCACTATTCATCCTCCACGTTCATTCAAGTTTTCTTAATCTTGTCGATCACGTTGTCCCAAAAGTTTCATTTCATTGGACTTCCCCTAACAGGCATACCTAAAAAAGAAATATAGTATTGTCATAATACAGGAGTTTAGGATTTCCAAGTATCTATCTAGGGCTCAATCCTTAACTTTCTATACCAACAATCTTGCTTTTCTGAAAGTTTACTTTAAGCCTATAAAAAATGTAAGCTAAGTTTAAGAATAAGGATTCAACAATCAAAAGTTTCTTTCAAAATCGAATTTAAAATGAAATTCTTTAAACACAATTGATTAAAATATTCTAGTTTACAAATCAACAATTAAAAATCAATTATAATATTAATTGACATAAAACAATCAATTAAACAGAAAATTGAAATTTAACCTGTTAAAAAAATTTGTTCAACCAAATACGCTTAAAGAATACAATACATGAAGAAAAAGGAAAAGAAAGATCACACAAATTTATACTAATTTACTTTTTTTTAAGAATTACATCTAGTTTTTCAATTACACCAACCAAGATTTTAATGTATGTAAGGTTTTACAACAGAAAGACAAAAGACTCTAAGAAAACAATTCTTTATTTAAGAGTGTTCTACCCAATAAGTAACCGTCAGTTACTCTAGTATAATTAAAAATCGTATCTAATTACATTCAACACTGTAGAAACCAACGAAAATACAAAGAACACTAGTACCTTTATCATACAAAAACAACAAGCTTCTCAGATTCAAGAAATCTCCCTTAACCAAGATTATATGATGATTCAAAGAGCTTGAAAGAAAATCTCCAAAGAACATAGCTTTTTAATACAAAAGTATATCTCTCTCAAAGGTTTTAAGTATTTCTCAAAATTAGATTTCAAAACTTCTCCGTAAATTCTTAGAAAAATAGAGTTCTATAAAATTTATTTTCTTAGTTTTAATTTGTTGATTTCACTTAAAATCAATAGATTAATTCAAGTTTTCAATATATTAAAACTAAACAAACAACCAACTTTCCAAAAATTAAAATAATTTTTTTTAATCTACTAAAAACTAATTCAAAGAGATTAAAAAGACTTTCTTAAAACAATTTGAGGTCTTAAGTGATTTCAGTAAATTGATTCGATAAAAAATTAATTAAAACATTCACTTCAATCTTTTAAGACTTTATTAAGAATAGTTTAATAGATTAAATTCTCATTTTAATCCATTAAAATATCTCACTACCAACAATGTGTTCAACACCTCAATCCAAACATTTCTCTTCTACTACTTCCATCCTGATTCATACCCCTCCACTTTCTTAGATTTCTAACATTAAAATTCCCCATTATAGCCCATATATTACGTCTAATTTTTGTGATTTCTTCACACGTTAATCTCACGAGGAGTTTATATTTATGATTATCTAGAATATTACTTTTGACACCAAAAGAAAAACCTCTACCACTAATAAGACTTTCAAAGGAACTAATAAGTTTGAATCGACGAAATAAAATTTTGATGAGTGGAATATAATTGAATATCAGTTATATAATTTGTTCTTAATTATTTATTAAAGTATTATTGGTTAACTAAGATATTATTGCTATTATATTATTATAAACAAATTATTAATTTATTGTACACGAAAAAGAAGTTGTTAAAACTTTTTTTTCTAAGTTTGTTGCTGTACAAATTTGTCGATTATTTTTCAGTTAAGTCAATTATATATATATATATATATATATATATATATATATATATATATATATATATATATATATATATATATATATATATATATATATATATATAT
>Ga0099824_1003782_pt1 | contig 22004 bp, 10 predicted proteins | sample SiratrowhiteBW_FD_76837 | JGI IMG/M metagenome (GOLD analysis project Ga0099824, IMG submission 76837) | Root nodule microbial communities of legume samples collected from California, USA - Siratro white BW | ecosystem: Host-associated > Plants > Roots > Nodule | place: USA: California... | reverse complement strand
GTGTTTCTAATTGAAGAACAATGAAGTGTGATTAAACTTTTGCTTAATAATTTGTTCCAAGTGTTATTACTACTTTTCTTTTATCCATAAAAAAATATACTTTTATTGTTTTAATTAAGAAAAAAAATACTTTTCTTTTCTAATGATATGTTTTTTTTAATATTTTGATCTTAGTTGATGTATACATTTAATTATGTGTTTTTATTTTATAAAAAATATTTAACAAAATACTAAAATATTAATTAAATTTAATATATAATCTATATAGGTGAAATTACTTTTTCCTATTAATAAAAATGGATATAGTATAGAAGATGTGAGTTTTAGTAACATGATAACTTTCAAATTGTTGAACGAGAGAGGATAAGGAGGAACTTAGGCAGGCCCGAGAAGAAAAGTGACGAATGCATTATATAATGATGTTTTGTTTGTTATAATGAGAAAGTGACATATGTAGACTTTTTATGTAATGGAATTTTGTTTTGTTATAGTGAGACATGGACTTGGATTGTAGCATAAGCAAAATCCGTGGACTCTACTTATTCAGAATGTCAAATTCGGAGAAGTAATGTAATTTTTAAACACGTGTAAAATAATTTATTAATGCTTCATTTGAATACAACTAACGAGAACAAATATAATATAAAAACATATGCAATTCTTCTTGTTTATTATTGTACTTATACATAAATAATTAAGACCTTGATGAATAATTTCTTATAATATAATGACGCGCATTATTAGTCATGTATTGTTTGGTATTATAATCACAACAAAATATTGTGGTTGATTTAGAAAAGACGGGAAATAGCTTGTTGCAAATGAAAAATAAAAGTAGTTGCCCATTATAAAAATATTTAATAGGTGAAAAAGTTACCTTTAGTAATATATTTAAAATAATTAATACGTTAATAATCAAAATCGGATCCGTGGCGCAATGGTAGCGCGTCTGACTCCAGATCAGAAGGTTGCGTGTTCGATTCACGTCGGGTTCAATACCCTTTCTTTTATTTTTTATTTTCTTTGAAATATGCTTTACCGCACAAGTAATGAATATTAAAAAAATGTTTTTAATTACTAAAATTGTTTTCAACTAAAGTGGTTGCGGATTCGATTTTCCACATTGAAAGATTTATATTATTTGTTTTAAATTTTGATATTTTTACTATAGTTTTGTTCTCTAAAAAACACTTTCGTAAATTAAGAAAAAATATATTTAAATTATTTTGACTTTAAATAATTATAATGTAAAATTTTTAAGTGTATTCAATTAAATACAAATTTTAAGATATCTATTGAAAAATAATGAATTTTTTTTTAAAAAAAGAACATAATTTGTGGACCAAACCATTTATGATAATTATTTAACATTTATTCCCAAAAAAAAAAAAATTGTGAACATATTAAATATTCTTTTGATGTCAAGTATTTTTAATTTTGAACTTACTGAAACTAATAACCAATAGAAGCCTCTTCTTAATATTATTCATTTAATAAACACAACACGCTATTTCAAGCCTGGTATAATAAGTATCTTTAGAACAAAAGTGTTGCACAATGTGATAAATCTTAGTAATGCTATGTCTTATAGACAATCTAGCCATGGACTAATGAAGGTCTCCATCACACATGTTCATAGTCACCACTCTCATCAATTTCCTCGACATCCTCAATATCTAATGATCCAGTACCACCTTGTCCACCAACACCATCACCAGCTTTGGATCCTTGTCCCGGTACCCTTGCTTCTTGTATGATCTTCATGATTTCTTCCACCTTTTGGCTTGGTTGGTCTTGCTTTGTTTCCTCAAATCCTTTCTTTTCAGCTTCGATGATCTCTTTAGGCAAATTCTTCAGAAACCAAGGATTCTGTTTTATCTCTGGGATGGTGATCCTCTTTAACAAGGATCATAAATAGTTAGATTGAAAAATGGGGAGACTCAAGAAAAAAATCAATGTGGGTTGGTATGACTTTGATAAATCCATACTAAGAAAGAAAGAAAAAGTATAAAATTGAACAATGTTATGATGTGATAGGAAGAGAGATAGAGAGAAATGTTAGGCGTTGATGCATGTTTAAAAATAATGAATGTCCATGTATCATTGCTCTTTGGAGAATTAGAGATACATACCTTGGCAGGATCGGCAACAAAGATCCTAGAGAGAAGATTCCTACACTCAGAAGAAACACGAACATAGTCGGGTATGGAGTACTGAACACCAATTATTCTCTACCAACCAGAGAATCAGAGTTTAAGTTTTCTTCTACATTAGATTAACCATAAATGCACTCTTAAGTTAAACAACTACAAGAGCTCACCCCAATAGTCTTTCTGAAATTTCTAGGATCTTCTGGATCTTCAAATGGGTATGCACCAACTAACATGACATAAAGAGTCACACCACAGGACCAAACATCTGAAATCTACAAAAAGAAAAAGGCCAATTTGCTTAAGAAATTGAGCATTCGGGATTATTTCATGAACTTTGAAATAGAAGTGGGAATGATTTAAATTGTCAAACCATGAACCATGGCTTTCAATTGCCATGGGGTGTGACTTGACATGATTTTCAAGTTCCTCAGGGAAATAACACAAAGTATCAATACCTTCCCATCATACTCCTTTCGTGACAGAACCTCTGGAGCAATGTATGCAGGAGTTCCAACTGTTGATTTAGGTTGAGAGTGCAGTAGAGCAGACTACAATTACAAGTTGAATTAGAGAGAATAATAGTCAACAAAAGTTATCAGAAACACATGTGAGGACTGGATATAATGTAATATAATGTAAGGCATGTGATATATTCAAAAGGCCTCTTGTAGGTGAATGGTATTAACCTTGGAGTAACCAAAGTCACAAATTTTAAGTCGAGGAGATGGTTTTCCGTCCAGAAGAGTGTTTTCCAATTTCAGATCTCTATGACAAATTTCCTGAAACAGGCAGTATAACATGATATAAGAGATGAGCTTGTAATGAAGAACAGAATGAGTTCTGAGTGCATACCATTGAATGACAGTAGCTAACCCCGGATATTAGCTGCTGGAAGAAATATCTTGCCTGCAATGCAGGGAATTCATTCACTTGGTAAATTTCAATATGAATATATATAACTTATTCCTGAATACGGATTACATGAAAGGAAAAGTAATAGATAAAGCAACTACACTATAGATTCTACAACCTCATCTTCGCTAAATCGACCAGCAGTACATATCCTCTCAAAAAGTTCACCACCTGAAGCATACTCCAAGACAATAGCTAAATGTGTCGGGGTCAGCAAGACCTACAGAAAATATATCTCATTCAGCATTTTGTTGTACGTCACTTCTGAAAGCTCTGAATAGGAAAAGTCATCACATCATGCTAGACTAACTGAAGTAAAATTTGATCCTAACCCATGCAGAAGGATAGATAAACAAATTACAGCATGAAAAGAAGGGAATGATACTAATAAGCACTTTTTCTCCTTTTCTAATGGTACGAGTCAAGTTTGTGGGAAAAGGTTATCTTGTGACTTCTTGATGGTCTTCTCCTGAAGGTACTGGTCCTAGTGATTTCTGCAGATATTTTCATATCGGTATGCCGAAAATATTATGTACACTACTTTACAAAGGGAACTAAAAATTACACAATCATAAATCATTACGAGAAATTTTTTCAAGCAGCGTGTAACATGAGGGTTGCAAGCACCAAAAATAGAGCAGATAACCATTTGCTTAACTCAAAATGCCCAATTTCCCTTCAATCTAACGAAGGGGTAGTTTGCGGAAGAAAAGTAAGATCTTACCTCTTTGAACCTGATTATATTTGGATGCCTTAAAGATCGGTGGTTAATTATCTCCCTCTGAACATTCTCATCAATCTGGTACCACAAACGCAGTTCACTCAGAAGAAAAACACGAGAAAGATTTTGCACAAAAACTATAAAATCAATGCTATCCCTTATTAAGCTTTGACAATAATCTTCTCGTTGAGAATGGTGATGTAAGCTACATAAACTTGATAGAGAGAACAACAAAAATGATTATATATTTTATGAACATCCCAGACTAAAACTCTTCATTCATCAAAGGACGGTCAAAACTTCAACAAAAATGGCAAAAGACATTAAGAGGAACTACAGCATTCAATTTCTTTATCTGTACTTGAAATTCAAAAGAAGAAGCAAACAAATCCAATTGCTCTCAGGGTTTGCAGCATATTGATTCTAGACTTTTATTTGAGATGACACTGAATAAGACTTTTATGGAAACTATCAATCAGTAGAATACAGTATAGATTTAGAGAGTTGACTAGTTGAGAAACAATATCACCAGGAAAAGCAGCTCCTCTGCTTAACAGTTTCAAAAATCCAACCATTGTTATTGTACCTTGATTCATATGATATGATGAAAAATTGAACACTCAATTTAAGATTTTGAAAGGAAAAACACGGTCCATAAATATCATATAATAATCCATAAAGACACGAAAGAAAACCGGTAGTTTCCAAATTCAGATCGCTGGGAAAAAGAACAATCAATGCAAAGAAAATCTCTGAGCCAACAACAGCATTAGTGAGTACTCAGTAGTAATCAATGGAATTTCAGTGCCAGTGGACCAATTAGGCAAAAAAAGTTTACCTTTTTACCCCTCTCTATGTATTTGACCGCAACAAGCTCTCCAGTCTTCTTGTCTTTGGCCAACCGGGCCACACCAAAATTCCCAGAACCAAGCTCCTTCAATGGCTCATACCGTTCCTCCATGTCAACCTTCCCAAAAGCTACACCCACCTCTCAAGGACTTAGACACAGGGGACCCCAATAAGTGAACACACCTTCATGTTACATTCATGACAACAATATTATATACATGTATATATATAATATTAGTATGTATGTATAAAATAATAAATGTAAGGGGGGCAGTTTAATTTAATTTAATATAAAGTGACATACGCAAGGCAAGGAAAAATTCAAAGAAACAAACATAATCAATCATGAGCGAATATAAAGAAAAAGTGGGGTCTTGTAGCTGCAGAGTTGAGTTGCTCACTCACCTTTTTCCTGGTAGCAAATTACCCCATGAAAAGTTGTGGGGTATTTTTTATTATGTCTAAAAGTGAAGAAGGGAATATGAAGAATTTTAAAAGAGGGGTGAAGTGACAATGGTGTATGAGAGCCGCTGAAGAGGGAGAGAGAAAGGAAAAGAAAAAGAAGGTGGAAAGTTTATGTGAAGATGTTGGTTGTTTGAGAGTATAGTATCTAAAGGAGGTTGTGTTTGATTATGATGATGAGTGTGTGTGAGTGTGTGCTTTGTAGAATAGAATGAAAGTTTGGATTGTCTTCCTCTTCAATTCACACCTTTGCCTTTGCGTGTCTTCCACTTTGCGCCTCATTTTATCTCTTTCCGTTTTCTGTACATGCGATGTTCCAGGATTTTCGTCAGTTACATTTTCCTTGTGCGTGTATTGGAAATTGTACCCAAATTTAAGAAAACGTGTCATTTTATTTAGAATTTGTGAAAATGGAAAGGTTTTATTTAAAAGAATTATGGTGTTTGAAAACACGACTTAAAAAAATCAAAAACTGATGTAGTATGATTTTGGATTTTTTTCCGCATGAAGCACGACTTTATTATATTTTCTTTTTTCAAAATCATGTCAGTAAGCACGTTTTTTTATTGTTTTATAAAATATTGTTTATTAGCTCATTTTCACACTTTTTTATTTTTTTAAAGAGTATACACCACTTTAGTATTTGGATTTCTATTAAAGAGTCGTGATTTCTATTAGGATTTATTTTGTTTTTAATATTTGTAATGTTTTTAATTTTAAAGTTTTGAAAAAAATATTTTATGTTTACTTGTATTTTTTCTTATAATTGGTTGTAATTTTTGAATTTTATTCATTTGTATTTTTTTAAAATTGTTAATGCTATAACTTTTATTTTTATAATTAGTTAATTTAATTAATTAATTAAATTATTTATGCTAATCGGATGCAATTTCGAAAATTTTAAAATAATAACATTAAATATATATTTTCATTGTAATAAAATAAATTTAACAAATTAGATAAACAAATATTACAAAAACTATTTATCATTTGACAATTTTTCTTATTATGATTTTAGTTTCGACAATATTTTTTTTTTTTTTTTGTTATTTTGACTTGATACATCTATTTCGTTATGGCTAGTATAGTTATACAGACTTTTTTAGGATTTATGAAGAATGAAGTTTGAAGTTGTATAATAATCTCCATGTTTGATTTGATGAGATTGAATTTTATAAGTTTTATAAGTGTTTTGTAAATCCTCAAAATCCATTGATGTTAAGATAAGGCAATCCAATAACTTTAATCTCTCGTAATTACATAACAAGTCATCTAATTTAACTATATATATGATATTGGTCATCAACCAAGTTAGGAAATCATTATCTTCTAACCATTCAAATAAATAAAATTAAAATAATTACACTCAACTACAAAAAAATACAACTAAACCTAAAATATAATGTTTATAACTAAAAAAATAAAGAACTTGTTACATCAAACACTTACTACTAGATCAAAAATTATAATCAATAAAAAGAGTATAACAATTTCTATTTAAAAAGATAACAGTCCAAGCTTTATAATTTGAATGTAACTGGGCATATATGCTTGTTAGGAGACAATTAATGTTACTTGCAACACAATTGTATTAAAGTCATAAAAAAAATCACTATAAACTAAAGTGTTACTTTGAATCACAACTTACATAAATAAATAAATATATATATATATATATATATATATATATATATGAAAATGTACTAATAAGTCTGATTTATAGAAAAAAAAAATAAAATTGAAATATATAATGAAATCATGTTTCATACCGCAACTTTAATAAGTCTGATTTATAGAAAAATAAAATAAAATTGAAATATATAATGAAATCATGTTTCATACCGCAACTTTAATAAGAAGAAGAAAAATGAATTTTTGAAACTAAAATTATGCTTTAAGACACAATTTCTTTATTTTGAAGTCGTGTTTCAAATCACGACTAGTTTATACTCATAAGTTTTTTTAAAAAAAAATTATCCATTTTCATAAATTTTAAATAAAGTTGTATAATTTTTTTGCAAATTTAGGGTTTAGTATTTTGTAGTACATAGTATCCTATCCATACTTCATTAGTGTCCACAATGAAATAAAAACATTAAAGAACTATAAAAAATGTAAAGTATAAATTTACAAATATACTTTTAATCAACTTTCTTAAAATATTGTTTTCTTTGTATTTTTCTTGTTCTTATTAATTAATTTCCTTTTTCATTCATTGAAAAAAAAAACTTATATAAGGACCTAAAAAATAGAAATAGTTATAGATTAGAAGTGGTATAATTAGAATGACACATGAATATTTTGTTATTAAAGTGAAAATTTCATATAAATAGAAAAATTATTTAATGTAACCATCATTTCTCTATAAAATATTTTCTCTTTTGCCTTCTCTTTAAAATTTTAACCATATCCTTTGCTAGACTGACGATCAGAAGTCACCTTTGAACTCTTAACAGTGAATTAGAGTAAGACTGTGTGATCAAAAGTTTGTTTTGAGTAAGTTCACTTTTGCTCATTTTTCTTTCGGAGTCAAATTAAATTTTTTGTTTATTTAGGTAGATTTTGTTTGCATTTGGTGTTTTTATATCTAGGATTAGGCTTTGTTAGCAGGGTCCTAGTGATGTGGTCAGATTGTTGATCATAATTCTATGGTGTAAGTTGGGCTATCATTGTGGTTTCTAAAAAATTTGAAACTCTTTTGTGAACTCATTTAAGGGAAGTTAGTTTTGTTTTTTTTCAATAGAACTCTATGTTAGAAGATTTGAATGTGATGGTGACTTAGTTATAGATTTAATTGCTACTCTTGTAGGGATTGTTGATGATTGAAATTGAATTGTTGGATTGAGATTTTATTTTGAGAATCTAGAGATGATATAGTTGATAAAATTGGTATATACATCTTGTTACGATGCTAAAGAACTTCTTTAATGATATTCCATGACAAATTGATAGTATTTAATGAGGTTAGATGAGTAGGTATTGTGAAATTTTGGTTTAGGAACAATTAAAGTTTTGTATTCCAAGAGCAGGCATGGGGTGCATTTTGAAGAGGATGTTCTCGAGTTGGACTGACATCGAATGACATTTATCTGGTGACACCGAGAATCATTTTGTTTGCACCCAGCACGGTCCAAAAAATTCTTCTTCCTTATTTTTATACTATTACATTAATTTATCCCTTGGTTGATCAAGATTTCTATCCCTTATGTATGTATAATTGATAAAAGTTATGGTTTTGAGTTCTTGTGTGATGAATTGTGTTAAATTCAGATGAAAGTTTATGAATATGAATATATTTATAATGTGATTTTAAGTTGATGGAAATGAATGTTATACATCATATGTGAGATATGTTTGTATATGATATGTTTAGAATATGTACTGTTTAGATATCTGATCAATCAAAAAAAGAAAGAAAGAGAAACAATGGAAAATAAATTTTTTTGGATTAAAAAAAAGTAAAATATATTAAAAAAGAGTAGGAAAGTTTGTGAGTAATTTAATTGACATAATAAATTTGAAAAAATTATAAAATTATATATTTATAAAATAACTAAGTTATCTTTATTATCATTAATTAATTTTTATTTTAGTTTTATTGTTAACATTTTATTTTTTTGTTAATAATAATAATATTTTACTTTTGTTTTTATTATTACTAATCTTTCTTATCATTATTTCAATACTATTATATAAATTTATTTTATTATTATTAACTTTCATTTAATTTTCGAATTGTTATTATTTATTATATTATATTATATAATAATCTATTTACTATATAATATAATCGGTTATATTTATGTATATGTGTGTGTAAATATAATTTGATTATGTTATATGTATACAAGTACACAACGTAAACATAATTAGTTATATATAAATTAAAAGATAATCAATGTTATATAACATAAAGTTGATATTAAAAGTGAAATTATAAAATATATTTTTATTAGTCGGAGTAAATCACAAGTTTTGTCTCCATTAAATCTACTTGAGTATTTATTCAGTATAATTAAATAAGAACATGTATTTTTTCGGTTCTCCTATCCACATGTACAATATTCACCTTGAAAAAGAAAAAAGAGAGTATAAGAGACACGTTAAAAATAGTTGTCAAAATAAACTGATAAAAGTGTTTTTCCGATGAATATATATTATGACCATTGCTCAAGTGATAATTAGGATCATTAAATATTTTGCCTATCTTGACCTATGATAAATAATAAATTAAAAATTACCATAATAATGGATAATTATGATCATTAAAGATTTTATATTTATTTAAATATTATTTTTAATATATTAATTTTAAATAGTAACAAATTTAAATTTTAATGAAACTCAATTACATATTTTATTACAAATTACTTAAATAAAATATTTACAAACAATATTTTGAACTATAATTATATAATTGAATAAAAAATGTAGATAGGTTTCAAATAACTTCATGTATCTTTAGATCAATGTCTAAAATGCACTCGGATTAGTAATAAGAAGAATTGAAATGAAATGAAATGAATTCTTTCTTTAAGTTAAAGATAATTTATGTGTGGAAAATTTGTCTTTAAATTTTATTTTTTAACTTGTAGATAAGATAGTTCTAATTTATAAACTGTTTTATTGTATGTTTCATAAAACTCAAATAGGTATTCAAAATGTCTTCTTAATAAAATACATTATACATATAAAATCTGCATTGTTATCATTCGCGTTAGGCGAGGAGGCTTAATCAAACCTAATTGACAATCCAACCTCCAACATGAAGTTGGCACCATTAATACAAAATAAGAGCAGAAATATGTAAATTTTAAGTGAAAAATATTATAACTAAAATATAAATATTATAGAAATGTAATATATTATGTCTAATATAATATCTTTATTCATAAAAGAAAATTTTCTTTATTATATTATTTTCAAGGGAAATATGTTTTTTCAATGTTTTAAAATTTTAAATTAATTATTTTAAATTCCTTTACATCACCTCTTAAATGAATTGATCTAATTTTCTGTATTAGAATTATGTATTGGAATTATTATATTTGTAAGAATGACTACATTTCTTAGTATTTTTCTTAAAATATGTATCATTCTAACTTTTCAATTTTTATACTTAAAGTTTCAAGCTAATTAAAAATAATAAGAATAAATATATGTTTCGCATTTATATGTTGTAAAAACTATGTACCAAATTAACCATAAAGTTCTTCCAATATAAAATAATATTTTTAAGATATAACATACTTATTAAAAAATAATTAATCAATATTATTTAGTTAATATATTTTTATTCTTTTACTATTTCTGTGTCTCTTTATAAGTGACATTATATCAAGATATTGTCCGAAATTAATTTCAAAAGATTAAAAATACTGCTGTTCTAAAATATAAATACAAAGGCAAAATTACTATTACTCTTTTAACAGAGTAAATACTATTTTGTAATTAAGATATATTTTTAATTTTTCATATGAATTAATAATATATTTATGGTACGTGATATTTATAATTTATTAGCATTAATGTTGAAATTAAAAATAAACAAAGAAGACAGAGAATGACTGACATTTCCATACTTTATATTGACTATGAGTGCAGATTTGGGTGAATGAGAAAAATAGATTTATCAAAACTTTTCAAGTAATTTTTTTATCATAAACTTTTAAATTTAATTTCACTTTTTTTGAAAAACAAGTTAATATAGGTATTTATACAATATTAATGATAATAACATTATAAAGCAACTCTCGTCAAGAACAACATGTTATCGAAACAACAACTATTACACGTCACAACAAAAGCATTATAACAACTTAATTCTTTTAACATATAAAAAATAAAAAATGGTTAAAATAATGAAACAAAATTTTAAAAATTTATGATATCATTAAAAAAATTATTAAACGTGGAAAATATAATAGACATAATTAAATTTCAAATTCATCTTAAATTTGTATATTTACTCGAAATTTTTATTTTTATTTAGGTTTTTGTTATTTAGTTTTTTTTTTTATAATTAGATAATGCTACTGTTTTATAATTGGATAATGTAACTGATTTTTTTCTTCCTGGTTAAGAAAAGTGAAAATTTATAGTTAATCTAAAATTATATTAGAGTTGATGTAAAAATGACAAATAGATTTTATTATTTTAGTTAAAACATATTAAATAATAAAGAGACCAATATTGTCACTGGTATGAGTGGTAGTGGATGATAGTTACTAATTGTGTTGTAAATAACAACATAGAATTGGATAATACGGGATTGATAATGTCAACTACATTAATGCTTGTGTCTTAGTTGTTGTAAGTAATGACATAAAATAAAGTTATTATTGTCTTAATCGTAATATCATTTATATTAATTACAATTATCCCATAGAAAAAATTAAAAAACGACAAAAAATAAACAATTTTAAATACTTAATAAATAAAAATATTTAATAAAAAATCCAATTAAAAATGTCTATATTTATGAAATATTTATTTTAAACCTTAATTAACTTATATAATGTATATTATATTACGTTATGTTATTAACTATAAAAGGAAAATATTATTATTATTATCATTATTATTAATGTGTTGTTTTGTTTCTATACGAAAAGAAACATACTAGATTGGAAAGGGAAATGTGAGGGTAGATTCTTAGGCGTAGTGACACGCGGAGGGTGATTCCACCCACAATGGGAGTGGTGGGCAGGTGTGGGACCCACCATATGTGACTTCAACATCATAGGTTGCATTGCATGGACCTGTCTCACCCATAAATGCTCTCGAGAATATATACATGCATCTACTGTATCAAGAATTAATTTCTTTTGATACACCAAAAAGTTTAATTGGTCCACCCACTTAAATCAAATCACTTCTTTCTTTTCTCTTCTCAAACTTGTTTGCTACCATTATTACACCACATTCATTTTTCTATCACACACTATTAACTACTATTATTTTTCCTAAATTAATTTTTTTAATATGTGCAGAGTAAATGTCCATTTTAGTCTTTAAAACTTTATAATCTTGTGTGCTGAAAAGAAAAAGGTGAAGAAAGGATGAAAAGTTGAGCTGGCGCAACACACTCTGTCTCATTGCATCTTTTCCTCCGAAATGGTTCAAGAGCTGGTGTTCACTCTGAAATACTTCTTCCAAACAAAAGTTACTCCTTTAATGAAAATCAAATAAAAAAAATGTACTTTAATAAGCATAAACAAATAGGTTTAGCAGGGGATAGGCATAAAATCATGTGGAAGAGAACATTTCATAATCGATCAATGGGAGCCTACAATCATTATGTAAATCCAAAAGAAGATTTCAACACGCATGCGTCATTCATACTGCATTACGTAAGAACTAAACACAAAAACATACCAAAAATTAAACGAATAAGTAAAGAAAAAGTAATTTATTAACATTTATCGCTTTTATTTCCTTTCTCTTTCCTATAAAAACCTAAATATGTATATTTTTCACTCTTTTTCAATTTATTAACTTTTCACTAATTTCACACACTCCTAGAATCTATATTTTTATCTGGGATGTTTGAATTGAAGTTTCTTTAATCTCCAATAATAAATACACATAGCAAATAAAATTTATAATTGAGACTAGACAACATTTTGAAAATTTAAAGAATATATAATTCAAAATTATAGTAATAACATGTATTAAGAGATAAAATATAATAAATTTAAAAACTTAAATGAATCGAATTGATGTCTTAACGAGGTGAATTAAAATCGACTTAATTTAAGTCTGAGTACTTGAAAATCAAGTTGAAGTAGTTATGAGATCCGGTGAGAAATCCACCTACAGAAAATACTTCGATGATCAAGTAAGTACAAGATCAATAAGTAGATAAGAGATTATATTAGTGAATATGAAAGCTAAGTAAACAATATTTACTTTAACAAGTACTATATATGAGTTTTAAGCTGAATTGTTATAAACTCATAAATCCAAGTTAGAATAACAAATCTGAATGGTTATCAAATTATAGAGATCAAAGCCAAAATATAAAGTTGGTTAAATATTACAATTGATAAATATGAAACATAAGTGTAATTGATCTGACTATTTTGAATAAAAATAATACAATAGTTTATTTATTTATTTATTTATTTATTATTATTATTATTATAGTTGTTGTGTCATGAATAAAAAATAATATTATTATAATCAACACTTTAAAATAATTATTTTAACATATTTATAATATAAAAAAATGGTTAAATCATATAATAATCTTTCACCACCAAACATTCTTTCGGCGGGGAACTACTAAGTGATGCTACATAATTATTACAATAGCATTTTAATGGAAGGTGGTTATGGGTTTTATGTAAGGTTTTATTATTGAAGTGGTTTATGTGTTTGTTCTTAAACGGAAAATGGTTTATATAAATAATAGCTTTTAAGAATTGTGAGATAATTGTATGACTTATATATTTTTAAAAAATATATTATTGGAGAGAAGTTTTCTGAGTTTACGAATCTCATATTGCATGTGGGACACATAAAGTTAAGTTAAAGAACTTCTTATAATTATATTATTGGACATGTTCTGAACTCGAAACATATTATAAAGTTGAAAAAAAGTAATATGATTACTATAGCTGGAGTTAATTTTCCAAACATACAAACTAAAATTATTTGGGTTAAGGAAAAATTAAAAATACAGATTGAACTAATTCATAATAGTTTTCCAAGAAAAATAAAAAAGATAAAAAATAAATTCTCTCAAATATATGATATGCTATATTAAAATTTATATTCATTTTTAATAAACATTAAACAGCTGAAACATATTTAATGACCGTAAAAGAAAAGTAAACATAAAAAGATTATGATATTGAAAAGATATATTCCTAAAAACGACATATTAATCTTTACAGAAATTAAGTAGCTTCTTAATACTTTTTCAAAATTTTCATTTCACTTTCTTTATTTCAATTTAGTGTTTTTTTATAAATTTCATTTTATTTCAACTTGATTGGCATTTCATAATTTTAAAATAGTTGTGTATTTTTATACCAGTGTTAAAGATAAATAAAACAAAGAGTGATATTTTTTATACGCTCTAAGGCTATAAACACTCAATTAACACATTCTCTAAATTCTTATCATATTATTAATTATTTTTGTCACGTTATTTATTTATTTAGTTGCTATGATGCTCCATTTGCTATAAACCAAGAGAATATGGTGGATGTAAATACGTATTAAAAAAGCTTCAACTTGATGATGTCCCCTCACAAATCTGCACAGCAGGGTTACTAAATTTTAAAGAAAAAAGAAACAAAATAAAACCCTTATGAATTGAAAGCAATCTGTAACAAGGGTTCTTCATCAAGTTGAAGGTGAAAGCTAACATTGATATTGATTAATTTTGTGATTGATGTAATCAATGGAATATGTCTAACGCGATTCCTCCAGCCTACTCCTTTTTTCTCTTTTTGCCACGTTCTTCTTCCTTGTTCTTCCCATAGCTGTATAATGTTGACCCGCTTTAAATTCATAAAATGAATAAGAGAAAAGGAACAATATATAACATTGACTTCTTTTTCCTAATCAAAATGAGATAGATTAAGTAATGTCATTGACATGATAACTTGAGTAACATGCTAGGGATAACGGATAATGTTTTTTAATATCCCTTTTACTTCCTACCAAAATAAACTTAATGAAAATTTATATAATGTAAAAAAATAAGTTTTCTTAAAATGGATTAAAATGTTTGAAATGGTATGTAGAAACCTTGTTTGAACTTGTGAAAATAATTAAGAACTCACACAAGTTTCCTTTAATTTATTTTAATAAGCTTTTTCTCTATTATTTTTATAAAAGATAAGTTCTAAAACATTCATTATAATATAACATTTATGATCAATGGTACAACAAGTCTTTATTTGAAACATTTACTCAAACTCTAAGACAATTTCACAAGTTAGCATCTTGAAGTACTATTAGATTGTTAGTATTTAACTTTAATGAATAACAAAAAAAAAGTTTTCTTGTAACCTTAATGCAGAACAAAAAAAAGTCTTCTTGTATTTGTAGTGCTTCGTAAAATAAACAAATATTTATGTGTAGGTCTAAGTGATGTGTGTGCAAATTTAATTAATTTATCCTTATTATTTGATCAATTATAAAATAAGATTATATAGTAAAATATTTATAGATCTTAATGAAACTTTGAATGCCTCTGAATAAAACATTTTTATTTTTTAAGTTGAATTGTGAATTTTATTGAAAATAATTATAAAATATTAAGTGTAAATAATAATAATAATAAATAATAATGTCTACGAGTTCATGTCACGAGTTCATATATATCTTTATGATAAAGATGTAATTAGGTTTACGAAGTCTCGATACTTAAATATAAAGATATATTAATTATTTTTAAAAATATTTGTTATTATTTGTATTATATTGTATATAACAAATGATAATCAGGTTCTTAGATTTTATCCGTCAATCAAATATGTTGATAACTAATTTTAAGATTTTAGTTTATATTGAGTTTATCAAATAAGATAAGTAAATAAGTGTTTCTAACTTAAGATTTTGAATAAAATATATGTTATTTTAGTAAGTGAATGATTTGAGTTTCATTTCACTCTTTTTAAAGGGATGGATTTAAAAATTATTTAAATATAAATCAACATAAATTATTAGTTTAAGAAGACTTTCTTAAGCTTTAAAAATTATTTATTAAGATTCTTAAACTTAATGATATGTCACATTACCATCTTATAAATAATAATTTTAAAATGTAACTTCATGAATCTGAAATAACAAGATCTTTTGTTATTTATTATTTTATTATAAAGAAAATGTTTAAAAAGACTTTAATTAACACGATTATGATTAAAAAGTTTGTAGAAAAATATAATTTTAACCTATGACACATCATGATATGTGTTTTGATAAAGGAATCTATCTCTATGACGACATATAATTCTTTTGTTTCTTTTTAGATGATTTTTTCTTTTGTTAAAAATGAATAATATGCTTAAGAATTATGGTTTAAGTTAAAGAAAATTTTCAAAACCAAACTCATCTTTATTAAGAAATATTCTATGAACTTCATATAAATAATGATTTGTTATTAAAATAGACGTATTAATGAGATGAATTCAATTATGATAGAACATTTTCTAATTATGGTGAGAATCGTTGTGTTTTGAAGTTTAACTTCTTACATATGTTGAGTGTCACTACAACATTTATCACTTTAGATAATTTTTGTTGACCACAGATAAATAAATGTGGCTTAAAAGTATAAAAGGTCACACTTTTATAAGTGTCGTTTTTCACTATAGGTCACACTTTTTGAGGTGTGGGCATTTTAAGCAACCGTTCTTTCCTGTACCCTATTAAAAAAAGTAGGCCACATTAAAAAAGTGTGCCCTAAACTTAAAAAAAATGTGGTTTATATAATTATAGTATAAACCACATGTTCTGAATATAATTATAGTATAAACCAAATATGGTTTTGAGACCATTTTTTTTTAAACTTTTCCGTAGTTTTTCATAATAAGATATGGCGACAACTCCTATGTGTTTTTAGAAAAAATCTATTATTGTCCTGTTATAATTCCGGTTGCGACCCTTGAATTTATTTTAGGTTAGGTCGATTTTGTTTAACGTGAGCCTATGTTAGCTCAAATTGAATGGGTTGCGGCCCACTCAACTTGATGTGGGTCAGCCAACTTGACTCAACTTGATCGGAGCCAAATTTAGTCAACTTGAGTGAGGCCTAGGCTGACTGGGCTCACTCTGGGTTTGAGCTAGAGTTAAGCCTGGGCTGGGCTGACTTTGACTAGACTTTACCTGGGTCAACTCGACTTAAACAACGCCTGGTTGACTTGACTTGACCTTGGTCCTGATTGACTAGACTTGACCTTCTCCTGGTGATGCGAAATTCCCAAGCCGGAGGTGCAAAACAGAAGCCGAAAATGTCTATGGTAATAATGGAAAGGCTTGGATTGTAGGATCAGTCCACTCAAGCTTCAAAGAAGAAATCTTGGATGAATGTGATCTTTAAAAGGCGGTAGAAAACTCGGAAACTAAAATAGTTAAAAAAAATGTAGATAATACTAAGAATTAGAACAACACATTGCGCTACCCAAATTCATCATATAAGCAAGATAGTGATTCGTCACTTGTGACCTAGCCCACAAGATAAAAATCGATGCTAAGGATTGGAAAGAACCTTGTGTCACTCAAATTCATGAGATACACAAGATGGTGAATCGTCACTTGTAACCTAACTCACAAGATAAGAAACCCAAGAGAGAAACTCTTCACCTCCCTATGATGAATCCTAATGTGCCATCAAAAAAATAAGTTACTCATTTCAAATCTGTAAAATGAGTACAATAGGTGTCCTTATATAGAAATCATAATGGAAAAAGAATAGACAAACACATTGTTTTTCTATGTCCAAACTAAATAGAAAAAAGTAAAAAAAATTATATTTTTTTATTATTTTTTCTTAAGATCACATTACCCTGGACGGACTCACATGATAAATGTGTGATCCAACTCAACTCAACCAGATTCTAACCTAATACTACCTTATCCTTGTGTCAAACTCAAGTTACCACTTCATAATTTGAAATTAATGAGGTGTACATTAATTTTATTTTTAAAATCTAAAAAATTATCCGATCCAAATTCAATTAAATTAATTAAATTTAAACTTGAGAAAATTTCATTTAAATTAACTAAAATAATATAATTTAAGTAACTATATTGAATTTAACCATTTGAATCGATTTGACTAATTTCTCTTCAATTGAGAAAACCATTAACCCAAATCCTAAACTAATTAAGGTCAGGTTGAGTATACACTAACCAAACCAGCTGCATGGTTCAAACCAAACCATTAGACTTGACCGATGTGGGAAAGGATTGTTTAGCTTCACAATTTAACATATATCTACTTACGCCCTATTTAAAACTCAAGTTATTAGGTTTTATCGTTGGAGTAAAATTTAGTAAAGTTCTTAATTTTATGTGACAACAAGAGATTTTGAAAAGAGAGTTAAGAGCTGATAGGGGTGCTCTTATAACATAATGTATTGTTGACTAAATTAGAACCATTAATTAATGTCATCTGCTTTTTAAGTATTTTTTTCTATCTATTTGTTATTTCCAAAGTTTAGGATAATTATTATTTTTTTTTGTCAATTTTATACTTTTACTCTCCACTTAGTTTTTTTTTTAATTAATTGACACATAATCAGTTTAACAGCAAGGGGTGAAAGGAATATGCAGAAGATTATAAGTTTTGACCTTGTTGTCATTATTATAGAAAACGATAGCTTACGTATTTGTCATGAAGTGAAAATAAAAAATTAACCCGCGTATGTATCCTGTGGAATGGAAACAAGAACAATGTATGGGTTTATGGGTTTTGAATAATCTCACTATTAATTGACACAACCTAAATGTTAGTTTTTTTTTTCTTGCACTACCATACTTTCTAATTGGACCCATAATTTTTAGAATAACTACTTTACTTTATATAAATGTTACTTTCCGGTTACCTATTATGGAAATATTATAGAACAAGTTTTCAGAAATTTTTGGAACAAGCTTTCTCATAGATATAAAATATATTCTATAACAAGTTTTTAAAACAGGGCTTTTAGATTAAATTATTCAAAACATGAGTTGTTTTTCTAAATTGAGCTTTCTAAAACAAATTATTGAACTCTTAGCATGGGTTCAGTTATTAATTACGGGGTGCAGGAAGCAAAATTCGAATGTGATGGTTTGGACTTGGGTATTGTCCAGTTGAACTTAACCATTCATTTTCCTTTACCAATTTACTGATGTCATGTCTTATTTTAATTATTATTTATACTGTTATTGTTATTTTTTTAATTTTTTAATAGATGTAAAATAATACAAAAAAATTTAGATTGATAGATCCAACCTTATTTAACTTGTGATGCATTGAGTTTATTCAATTCGAGTTTGATAACAAAAATACAAACTCCACTAATCCAAGTTTAAGTATTTTGATATATTTTAATGACAGATTTAATCAAATTATATTTAAATTTAAGTTGTGTATACTTGTAAATTGTATCTATATTAAATATAAAAGTAAAACGATGTGTGTAATAGCTATTCAAGTTGTACACATAATGGCAAATTTATACAGAGACTAACTTCTTGCATCTCAAAAAATACGACTAACATTTTTTTAAATATATTGATGGGCGTTAAAAAATTTTAAATATACACTCGTCATTTTTATAGGTACTCTCGCCAATTTTTAAGAATTCAAATAACTTAATTGACATGTAAATAAAATATTTAAAATATTAGAAAAAATCCAAAATTGTCAAAAGTAATTATGACAACACCTTTCTATAAAAATGTGTTGGTATAACATTTTTATTAATGTACTAAATATAAAAAGGAGTTGAAGAGGAATACTTTATTAAAATTGGTTAACTAAATGTCTTAATTATAGCCAAATAAATTATTTATATTAAGGTGGGCTTTATGCTTACTTACTTATTTTTAGTAGATGTGAGATTTTTAACACACTTTCTCATGTCGAGACTCAGCGGCGTGAAACTAATATATAAGGGTAGTGCGATAATAGTGGATGACTTGATAGGCCCAACAACCGTGTTAAAATAGGCTCTGATATCATATCAATAATGAATTTTAAGTTTAACTCAATCTTACAAAATCGATCTGTAAGATGAGGTTTGTATCCACTTATAAACTATTAAAAGACTTCATGAGATCTCCAACACTAACAAATAAATACTTAAAAATAATCAATTACCCCATCATTTAAATAAATTATATATGCTAGCACTTTTATTTATCCTAACATTAACTTATATTAATTTTTGTGGATGTAACAAAAATATTACTAAGAAACATCATTATCATTGATTTGAAGCTCGTTGTTTTGTAATTCCTTATGTGATTATGGCTTTTGTGGTCCGGTATTTTGGGTTTGATTTGTCATAAGCTATAGATAAATATTTAGGACACTTGAGACTTTTATGCGTATGAAAGCAATAACAATATGTTTGTAACAATATGTTTGTAACAATATGTTTGAAAGCAAAAAAATATGTATTTGAAAAGGATGTCTTTAGTAATTTTATGATAGAACCTTTTCACTGAAGTCCCTGGTATAGTCTATTTATACTATTATCATTACATTTAGTAATTTTTTAGTGTAGTTAAAAACAAAACATTTCAGGAATACTAACATCTCATTTAGTCATCAACTTATAAAACAATAAAAAATTAAAATACATAATTTTACGAAAGAGTAATATTTTATACAAAGCAATCAAGTTAAAAATAAGATGCATAGTGTTGACAATAATTTTTTATTTTATAATATCATATTATTTAGTCATCACCAACACATATATTTTGTATTTTTTTCTGTCTTCTTTAAATATCTTGTGTTAATGTTGACAACAATGTTAAGAGTCCAATTCAAGATTATAGCGAAATTTGTTGAAGGTCGTGCAAATTTACATGTTTTGGACCCTTACAAGTATAAATGTTTTTGCAAAAAGAAAAAAATCCTTTTCTTTAGATATGATGTTTATCTGTTTCAATAACAACCAATTATGATTGAATTTAGAAAACCTTAACTTTATTAAATCTGGACCAAACCCATTTCATTTGAATACAAGCAAAAAGGTTTCAAACTTTGTACTAAAATTACCAGATTTTTATACCTTAAATTAAATGAAATAATTTTTATACGATATATCCTCCATTTTCTTTTATAAAAAAAATTGACTTTACATGTAGTAAAGAAATCAATTAACTGCATCAAATTTTCTTAGTCTCCAAATATTCTTTAAAAATGCACTTATCGTAAAATAAAATGGGAGTATACATGATAATCGTATAACCATATACCAAACATCAGTTAAAATCAGAGTAAATAAATTATTAAATAAAGTAAAAGTAATAAAACTTATAAAAATATAATATTTAAATAGCTCTGTATTTATCAGTGTTATAAACTTTATATTGTATAATAAGTATAACTGTGTAGTCAAGTAGCCTGTTTAACAAACAAGTGACAACAAAACAAAAAGAGAAATTATGAAAAAAATGAAGAGTGTGTTAGAGAAAGGAAGTGCCTCTTTATCATTCACTTAACCTTTATCTCTTATCAAGTTACCATGCCATCAGACACGTAACCTTGTACAACTGGAAGCAATATCATGCATTAAAAACCTATCACATCTATAAAGCCACAACAAGTATTTTCGTGAAAAAATACATTATATACTCAACTTCTCAAGATCTATCTAGAACATATCAAATTCTATGTGATCTGAATAATTTATATAAATTCTTAAAATATTTAATATATTTGTAAAATATCTCTTTTCTAATTATTTTATCATTTATTTTTATTTTTTTAAATTTGTGTATATTTTAAAAAGACAAAACAAAACAGATTTTCCTCTATTTTTAATCAAAACTTAGTTAACGAAATATTCGAAAGAGGGGGAAACTAAATTCTAGCTTGTTACAGAAAACTCCGCCATTATGATAATAAAAATAGGATGGAAATGTTTGAAGTTTCATGTTCACTAGGATTAACTATTAGAATAAAAATAAAATAAAAGAAAAATTCATAATACCTAATAATATTAATTAGCTTTAACATATTATATTTTACATATATAATTTATTTTCCATATTTATCTTAAAGTTACATTTATTTATCATTTAAAACTACACTTATTTATCATCCTATATCATTATATAATTTGGTTTTCATGTGTCTTATATTAAATGTATATACATAAATCTTCTTTTAAGAAAACCAATCATTAAAAAGAGTTTCAGACTTAATTTTAATATTATATATATAT
>Ga0099824_1003779_pt1 | contig 22016 bp, 8 predicted proteins | sample SiratrowhiteBW_FD_76837 | JGI IMG/M metagenome (GOLD analysis project Ga0099824, IMG submission 76837) | Root nodule microbial communities of legume samples collected from California, USA - Siratro white BW | ecosystem: Host-associated > Plants > Roots > Nodule | place: USA: California... | reverse complement strand
TATATATATATATATATATATATTTATTTATTTATATTTATATTTATATATATCTTGTGGGTTTGTTGAAAATTTATTTAAATATTGTATTTTTATGTCATTATTATAAATGAAAATTATAGTTATTATAATTTTATCATTTTTAATTGTAGAATTAGAAGTAGTGATAGAATAATTAGCCATCAATATAAGTATAATATATATTTTTTCGCTTGCGCTAAAGTATACACTCCGTTGCATTGACATCTGCAAATATATTCATTTTACTCTGTTTCTATTTTCTTTTTTTTTTTACACTCGTATTTTCTTTTTCTTTTACACTCGTTTTTTAGCCGTAACTTTTTTTCCATTGAAGGCCATTCCTAGTCTTTTTGTATATTACTCAAAAAAAAAATACTGTTTAGATGTTTTATGTCTTGCAAAAAAATTACTTTGTCTACAATCTTTTAAGAATAGAAGTAACGTTGATCGATCAGGAAATGAAAGTTTAGACATCGAGTGAATGAAAATAACTTGATAAATAGTGTATCATATATTTTAATAATGAATTATTTTAAAGAATGTTGTTAACATTGCAACTATAAATTGTATAAATTAACATAAAAAAAATAGTGTAATACGTAAATATCCCAGGTGAAAAAACTTCCAATTTACTTCATAAAGTTAATAAACTAAACTACACATTTTTATACATAATATAGTTAAATTGCCCTCACATTTAAATAAAAAAAAGTATATAACTTAGTCTATAAAAGTTAACAAAAATTACAGTTATCTTTCTTGGCATCGTCCTAAGTAGCATTTAAGTTTTCTCTCGTTTTAAATAAACGTTTTTGTCTTTAATATTTTTAATAAAATAACACTTATATTTAGTTTTCAAATACATATTGTATATATTTTAATGAATGAAATTAATTTCTTTATACGTAATAAAATTCACGTCTCTTATTTTATTTAAAAGTATTATATTAACTAAAATTTGATTGCAGTGGTTGAGTGATGATAATGTAAAAGTTTTGGTCCAAAAATAAAGACGAAGTTTGAAAACACGAAGAGTAGTTGAGGCAGATGGATCACAATAGTGACCAGTGATGATAGTCACGTGGTACACTTACTAAGGTGAGGCCATGAAAGAGCTATTATTCAAACCCTAAACCTAATATTACTGCTGGCTGAGCATATATCTCCACCACCACCAGTTTAATAGTATTTTTCGTGGTCTACATTTTCTCAACCCTTTTGTATCCATCACTTAAAAACATGTTTTTATAGAACAAATAATAGTGTTACACATAGAGGAACAAAACAGACAAAGATGGAGTAGGTGACTGAAAAAATATATAGATTGGTTCTTCATATGAAGGTACGTCGGTATCTAATTGGGAAGTTATAGACCACTTCATATAAAAGATCTCATCTCACACTACCTTTAGTTTAAAATATTAAGAAAAATTTGTAAATTTAGTTTATTTATATTGAATATGAGACCTTTAATTAACGTTTAAATTTTTCACAAAAAATTAAAATAAAATTATCACTTTAAAGTTATTAATTTAAATTTATATTATTATTATTATTATTAGCTTGATACATAGTGTGAAACCATTAAACCTTTTTTTGAATACTCGTTATTTTCTTTCGGAATTTTGAAAACGAAAGAAGAAATAATGGTAGAGAACCCAAACACAAAATTAATTAGACAAATTCTTCCAATAGAGAAAAATGAATCTGCTTCCAAGAAGATAGTTTATGAGAGGATTTGTCAATAATATGTTTCATGTTACTATCACTTTTCAGATCAACGCCAATAAACATTCCCTAATACATAAAAAAGGACGACAACAATATAAGTTAGCTTATTATCAAGTTTGATATGGCGGCATCTTTATCGTGTGAGTGTATATTATCAAAGTGGACAAATTTTTTTAACTATGTACACAATTTATTTTTAAAAAACTATCTCATTAAAACACGATTTCATTTAAGATAACAGTGAAATCATGCTTAAAAAAAATATCTGTATTTATGCTAATTTTGGGTAGCTCTGCCACGATTTTGTTTACTATAATTATATATTGATTAAATTTTTTAATTATAAGTAAAGTCGTGTTAGGATATAACTTGAATATTATTTAATCACAAATAAAGTCTTACATAGATGATACAACTTTAATTTTAATTAGATCATGCTAAAGTTATTAGTTACTTATTTACAACTTTAGTTATAATTAAATAATATTAAAGTTGTGTCACTTAATATAACTTCACTCATAATTAAAAAGAATTAATAAATCTTTAATAAAATTATATTTTAATGATTTTTTAAATAAAAAATACGACTTCATCATATACGAAATGTAAAAAATATTTTATTTTGATTATATATTAATCAAAATTAAAATTGTACCGCTTCAATAAGATTATCCCTGATGGAATCAAACTTGTTTTTGAAAAAAAAAATAATAAGTTTAAAAAGTTACCACAAAATTCTCACTCAAAGTATTTCTGTATATTGTATTTGATGAACCATCCATACAATACTTTAAAAGTTAAGAGATCTTTTGATCCATTCAATTCATTTTTTACAAAATCCAAGTTTACGTAGCATGTAAAGAAAAAAATTTCAATAAATTAATTATATATTTTGTCGTAATTCACCTTAATTTTTTTTTTATTTTTTACTTTACTAGGATGGTTTTGATTTGTTGGATTTATTAGGATGGTTTTGATTTGAATGTAGGTATGTAACCACGGTGTGATGGATTTTGTAATTACTATGGAGAGATGCGACGGTGGGATAGGGTGTTTTTCTTTTTAATTACAGAAATTATTTTTGAGAAGAAATTCGCAAAACATTTTCAGAAACTTAAATTTTGTTTTCAAAGTTTTGGTTCACTCCGAAAAATATTTTTCAAAATGCAAATTTGATTTCTAAAAAATATTTTCTAAAATATGTTTTTGATAAAAGTTTTTTTAAAATTAATTTTGTATTTCGAAAATTATTTTCGACAAGTTATTTTTAAATTCTAAACAATATTTTCTGGAATTACTTTTTACACCCCCAAAATTTATTTTGAAAAAATATTTTTCAAAAATCATTTTTACACTACTAATATTTATTCTAGAATACCAATTCCGAAAGTCAATCTTACATACCCAAAGATAATTTTGATATTTTAAAAATATGAAAGGATTGTAGGAAGCAATTGCCAAAAATCTATTATTCGTGTGGTTCCTCAACATTTTGGAGTAAGGTTAGTAAAAGGAATTTTTCTTCCTGCACCTCATAATTTCTAACTACACTCTCATAGTTTGTAACTATATCACTTTTAAAATAATATTTTACCTTTTATAAAAGTGACTTTTAGATTAATTAATTTAAAAATATTTAAAAAAAAGCTTTTTAGAATTTTCCGAATATGATTTATAAAACAAACTTCTTTTGCAAAATATGACATACTTTTAGAATAAGTTTTTTAGAATAAATTTTCTAAAACATATGAAATGTCTTCTGAAACAAAATTTAAGGAACAAGATTTTCAAAATAAATTTTTTAGAACGTATATAACACTTTAAAAGTGATTTTTCTTGAAACAACTTTCACTCACTTCTTCATCTTTCCCTAAACAGTGCAGCAGGCAGGGAGAATGGAAGTGTAGTTGGAGATGCAATGATATCAGCGGCGTGGTGGTGACAGTGGCAACATATTGTAGCTGAGAGAAGATATTTTAGTATTTTTCTCTTAGTATGAGTTGCAGTAATTATGAGGGTGCACGAAGCAAAAGTCTTACAGAAGAGGGACATTTTTCTTGTACACTATTTTTGGTGGCATAGAATTTAACAGGTGCATAGCGAAATGAGATTATCGTTATTAACACCTGTTATCAGTTTTCTATTAATTGAAAACTCAAGTGAAACAGTTACATTCTCTAGTAAGATTGTTATATCTCTAATTAAATGAAACGTGTGAGTTTTAATTATTCATATCTCTACTAAGATATTAGTTAAATGATGGTTGATCTTGATATAAGTTAACATTAACAAATATTCAAATCCAACATGATGACTTAAGTTTTTAAATTTTTAACTCAGTCATTAAATCTATTATATATGTTGTCAAGGATAAAGTAATATTTCATTACTCTCTTAAATGCTTTTATGACATGTTTTTGTTGAAGCTGTAACAATAATATATTGACCCGAAAGACATTGATTATATGTCATTTATATTGAAATTTAAATAGAAGTGTAACTATTAAATAGGGATGTAGCTAGTAAACAAAGGATGTATATAATGAACAGGAGATGCAACTAGTAAACATGGGATGCTAACTAGTAAACAGGGGTGCAGCTGGTTACCAGGGGTGGTAGTTAGTAAATGGGGTGTAATGAAAATAAATATTAATAATATTTTTAAATAAATATTAGGGACTTCAATTTTTTGAGTTAATGAAAATTAAAGTGAAATATTTTATAAAGGCTACAATCAAAATTCATCTATAAGGATTAAAGATTAAAAAGGTATAAAAAATAAAATTAAACTCTTACTAATTTTATAGTAAATACAGACATATTTAGGACTGTTTGATATATTTAAAAATTGAAGAAAAACTTTTTAGCTATACTAAAAAATATATAATATAATATGAAATACAACTTTCAAAATTTTCAATTCAAAGAATATTGAAAATAAAATTTAATGAATAAAATATTATTTCAATAATAATTTTAAAACATTATCCTGACAAAAATAAATTAATTTAACTTGTTTTTTACACAATAACTGATCAATGTTACATAAAATGCGTCTTCTACTACCGTAAGTGTCACAAGAATACTAAAAGTTCACAGTTTTTACTTAAAAAGTATTTTACACAGCGTTGGAAATAAACTGCATTTCTTATTAACAATTTTTTTCTTCTTGAAAATCAACATAAAGGGACTTTTAAAACTATTTTTGATATAAAAAAGTTTTTTAACCCTGTAATAAGTATTCTAATAAATAAATGTCCCTAAATTTTTTCGTTAATAATGATTTAAATATATTTATAGCTCCACATAAATTATCAAATAATACAAATTATCAGAAAAATAACACATTTGAATTTAAAATAATTAAGATAAACAAAAAAATATAACGTTTTTTAACATAGGCACAAATCAAAACCAAATGTTAATATTTTTGCTTCAGTGAAAAGATTACACAGAGAATCGTAAGAGGCAAAAGCACCAAAATAATTGAAGGAGCAATTATTAATTTAAAGACAATTACTACAGAATACTACAACTTTAATATTTTCCTGTTCATGTGCAACACAGTCATAATGACATGCAGTCAAACCAAAGTTTTAAATACACAGATACCTAATATAGAAAATAATGTTGCCTAATAACTTAAAAAATATAAATACTAAAATAAATCAAATTAGTATCAACAAGGTTAATGTTAATTTTATTTATTTTTTATATTAATTCAGTTAACATAAACTTAACTGAGGTTAGTCTAACATTATCATAAATATATTTATTTAATAAAAAAGTTAAAAATAACTTTATGAATTTTAATTTGTTTTAAATAATATTTTTCATTTTATTATGATTGGTTAAATAAACTCTATTATAGTATCTAAATTTAAAAGGACTCTATTAATATTGCATTAGAGTTGGTTAATATATCTCTATTAACATTTAACCTTGAGCGGATTCTATTAATATGGGGTAAGTAAATGTTATTAGTGTTTAAGATAAATTGGATTCTATTGACCTCCTGCTAATGGTTTTTTTTTTTTTCTTTTTGAAATCTAAATACCACACTTGTACCCATCTACTTGCTACATATATATGGGACAATCATAATTATACCAAAAGGAAAAAAATTGAAAAGTATTGGTTGTTTAATTTTATTACAAATAATTAAGACTAAAATATACAATTTATGCGAATTTCATAAAGTAACAAATTTTTTGTTAATTAGGCTACCTCTGTATTTATTAATTGACTCTTTTATCTTTTATACGTGCATTAATTAATTTTATAAATTATCCCCGTATTAGTAAAATAAATTGCAACAGCTTTGTTAAAAAGATATTACTAAATTTTTTAAATATTTTTGACGGAAAATTTAATTATTTATTGAAATTCTAAAGCAGTCTATTTTTCAAATGCATAATTATATTTATTATTTTATTTCTTATAAGTCACTTAAAACATGTGGTGATGAAAGATCATTAGTAAATTTGCACTTTGACATGTTGATGGACTTTTCTTTTTTTTCACATCCACTCAACAAACCACAGTACTATTATTTTAATATTTTTTTATACCATTTAATTACAAATTTACCATTATTATATATATGGTTAAAACCATGAATACAATTCATTGAAGTAATCTTTTCAATGAGATTATGCATATCCTCTGAGATATATGATTGAGTTATAGTATTAAATATTTATAATACAATCATGTGGTAAAGTTTAAAAAGATGAAAACGTGAGAAACAAATAATGAAAAACAAATTTGACAAAGGGTACTTGACAACTCAGATACATTGGAAGAAGACACCATCCACACCCACGCATAACACATTCCTCCAAAAGGTCATGCTTTTAACAGATATTGTCGGCAAAACATTGAAAGCGACTGATATTTTTTACATCGTAGGTATACATCAAATCATAAAATTAATTATCTTAGGAAGCAAAAAAACTTCTAATATTATTTGTTTATAAAATTCAAACACTTGTTTAAATGAAAATTAAACCTTTTTTTCCAGGTGTTGGATAATATTTCTGTAAACTAAAAATGTTATTATATTATTTCATACTTTAATAAATTAAAATTACGGTATATTTCAAATTGAATTAAAAATTAATATATTATCATTATTTTAATATTTTTTAAAAAATCTTTATACTGGAAATTTACATTCAGAGTTTCAAAACATAAAGCTATTATGTGACACATGTGACAGACCAAAACTCCAATAATTTCCACACGGTTCTGAATCATGCCTTAGAATTTAATAGTAAAGAAAGTTTTCTTATTATTTCCCTTTCTTAGACAGCGTTTCTTAAGCAGCCTTTGAATCCAAGAATAAAATAAAATAGACCGAAAGAATAATTAAGAAAACGAAAAATAAAATATTAATAAAATAAAAAAAATAAAAAATTACTGTATATTGAGAATGAATTTACAGAAATAATTTTTTATTGATAATAAAAACTTTTTCAATAAAATTATAAAAAAATAATAATAAATTCAAAATTATAATAATAATTAATATAAATTTATAAAAATAATAATTTAATCATATAATATATTATAAAAATATAATAAACTTAATTTATAATCAATTATATATATAAACAATTATACGTTATAAAGTTTATATATAATCAATTATAAGTTAATTTATATATAATTGATTATACATTATAATAGTAACATATAATTAATTATATTAATTATATATTATAATATAATATAAAATAATATTAAAAAAGTTATATATTAAGTAAATTTATATAATTAAAATATTTAATGATATGGCTAATAAAAATAAATAATAATAACAATATATATGTAATATAATAAAAGTAGGTATACTTATTAATAATAAATATAAAAAAATAATATTGTATAAATGTAATATAGAAAAAATAATAAATTTAGTTTAATAATTATATTTAATAATTTAATAATTTTTTATTTTAAATTAAATTTAAATAAATTTAACATTAATATTAATATTAAAAATTAATAATAATAAAATAAAAAATAATTATAATAATAAAAATAATAAAATTGTAAAATGATAATAAAAATAATAATAAAATTAAAATTATAATAATAATCAAAATAAATTTATAAAATAATAATATTATTTATAATAATAACTTAATTTTTTTATTTTAATTTTAATTTTAAAATAATTGATATTTTTTTATAATTTCATCAACTAAAATAATAATTTATCAATCATCTCCAAAAAATTAGTTATATTTAATCTAAATTAACTTTAATTATTATTTTATTTATTAAAAAAATATTTTATCAACTATATCTATCACATCACTCACAGTTTTTTATAAGTTTTTCTTCTTTTTTTACCAACATCTTTTCATCCAAACAACCAAACTTTTTTCTGAAATTCACTCTCTCAAATCTCTTCCCTCAATCAAACAAAACATTAGAATTAATGTTTTTTCGATATAACCTAATAAACTGGAGAATATGATTAAATTCTTAATATTATCAAAGACTCATCTTCACAATATTTGCTAGCTATTTCTACATCACCTTAATTTTTAAAGGCTTTATATGATGTTTGAGAGAGAGATATAAGGCTTAAGAGTTGGAAATGCGATAATAAGTTATAAACCGTATACTATAAGAAAATAAGTTTTAACCTAAGTTGAAAATAGAGGTAAAGAGAAGGGAGTCGATATTATAAATTTATAATGTTGGTTTATCGTTGTATTACATATAAATAATTAATGAATAAGTAAATTCATGCAAATGAAATAGGTGTATGTATGCTTTACTTTTTATTGAAAAAATAAAGATTAAAGAAAATGTATTTTTTAACCAGCGATTAAGGAAAATGTGAACATTATAACGAGTTTGGGCTTCTTGTGATCAAATTTGGGTGCTCGGTTAATCAGCTCGGCCACAAGAAGAATGATTGAGGAGTCATAGAGCTCGGCCTTTTGGAGACTTGGCCTGAAGAGTTCGAATATGGAGTTCAACCTTATGGAGAGTAGCTCGGGTGTTAGACTATGAAGCTTGGTCACAAAGCTCGGTCTTCAAAAGGTTAGCCTACAAGAGACGGCTATGGAGATCGACCTTGAGGGGAGGTGTTGGAATGTTAGGTACTCGATCTAAAAAAGTCAAGGTAGATAGGGGAGAAGGGGGGAGTTACCTCGACCTCGGGAACTCGGCCACAGAGCTAGACCTCCCATAGATTGACCTTGGGAGCGAAGGGAGCTCAACCTCTAGAGATCGACCTTGGGTGCTTGGCTATAAAACTCGACCTTCTGGAGAACGACCGGAGCTCGGAGATGGAGATCGACACTGAGGGGTTGACCATAGAGCTTGGCCTTGAGAGCTCGGATATAAAGTTCGTCATTCTAAAATGGATTGAGTGGTAGGGTACCGAGCTTGGTCACAAAGCTCAGTCTTCGAGTGATCGGCCTAGAGGGGATGGCCATGGGATGTTAGGTACTCGGTATATAAGAGTGTAAGCGAAGGGGGAGTTACCTCGACCCCGGGAACTAGGCCACCCTCCCAGAGATCAGTCTTGGAAGCGACGGGAGCTCAACCTTCTAAAGATCAACCTTAGGTGCTTGACTATGTAACTCAGCCTTCTCGATAATGACCACAACTAGGCTTGATGGAGATTGGCCTTGAGAGGACGTCTATGGAGCTCAACTTTTTGGAGATTGTCCTTAAGGTGTGGAGATAGGTCTCTGGAGGTCGGCTTCTGGGAGTTTCGATATGGACATGGACCTCGGAAGTTCTATATTAGGTGTATGAGTAGGAGCTAGGGTAGAGAGGAAGTATACTGAGTTTCTATTTGCTCTTTGTGCAGGGAACGAGGAGTGCAACACCAATCTGTAACTTTTGAGTAAGTGTTAGAGCCAAGCAATATCTACAAAGGGAGGGATTAAAAAAGTGCTCAGCATTCTAGAGTTCGACCATGTGGAGTATGCACATTTGCCATCTCGAGACCAACCACATACCTCGACATTCTGGAGATCAACCTTGGGAGGTCAGCCTTGGTAAGGTGGTGAAGGTGCTCGGCCTTCTGGATGTGAATCTTCATATACAACATTTAGGAGCATCAATTGGATGTGGATTGAACACAGTGGAACTTGCAGAATTTAAGGGCGATGAACGTGGCTAAGAGCATTGGGTGATTGTTAACTCCTTTATATAACTCGGATCATTGCTTGTAATTGTAGACAAGTTGTCTGTCATACTATGCATTTACTTTCCTAAAATTGAGGTGATGCTTGTGGCGGTTTGACTATCCTAGTTGTATCTTGTTTTTGTAATAGAGTTGAAACACTCCTTAAGTGCTCCAATTAATTTCATTCTTCGCTGTTAAAAAGAGAGAAAGAAAGAATTAAAGAAATCAATCAAAGCTAATAGTCAAAATCAGTATAGAGTTAAAATCAATGCAAAGTCAAAATCTAACCTAATAATGGGTGAAAGAAGGTTACTTATTAACGCCGATGAAGCTATGAGGACTAACGGTTAGAGCGAGGGTTTAAGTTGTTGGTGAGGATTCGTAGTAAGGTTGAAGGTCACAAATACTCTAATCGATGAGTCGGCATTACTGTAAATGTCATGAATGCTCTAATTACATTGAAAGTTTCAATCGACGGCGAGTTATTTTCAAAGAGTTAGGATTTTAATGAAATCAACGTTGGAGTTCAAAGAGAGAAAGTTTCAAAATTTTAAATACAAAGATAGGGTTCCAATATAATAATTTGTTAGGAAATGAGATTCAAATAGACAAATTTGTAAGATGAGTTCTAAGGCCGTTTCAAAGGTTTAGGGTTTCCGTGTAGAGTATGGAGGAAAATTTAAAAAGCTTTTGGTTACTTGCACGTACAATTCACAAAAATAGATAGAAGAAATGAAAAACACGCCAAAAAAAAGTGGTCTTTTTATAAGTTAACAAATATAAATGTCATACTTTGAATACAAAATATAACAAATAATAAAGTGTATCGTATTATGCAGTCAATTATGATATCTTTTAATAACCGTCATCACATATATAATTTCTTTTATAGTATTCCTAATTCAACTTTATATAGTGTAATCTCTATCATTATTCTTATTTTAGTTTGGAGAAAAAGTTATGTGGAAATATAATAGATAGAATGTTAACGGAAATAGATAAATAATGAGACGTCTTTTTACTGAACTTAGAAAAATATTGTGAAATATAAGGAACAAAGGAGAAGGCCTTGGAAATAGAAAGGAAGAAGAATTTATAATGTTCATTTTTATTAATTTAATGATAACATGAGAGAGGGAAAAGTAAGTACTAGTGAGTATGGAAGAACAATTTATAATGTTCACATTTTCCTTTTCTTTTTTTTTTTATAAAAAATAAGCACACATACAACTCTTTCATTTGCATGGATTTACTTACTCATTAATTATTTATATGAAATACAACTCTGGTGCTAATCTTGGTTTGGCTTCTAGCACAAGTGGCTCAGCAAGCATACCACCATTACCAGCCTTAACAATGTTGATACTTGATACATTTGGAGGTGCAGTCCAAGTAAAGGCATGAATCAACCTGGCCAATAATATCACAGTCATGGTGGAGCCAAGTGTGACTGCAGGACAACCTCTCCTTCCTGTGCCAAATGATATGAACTTCAAATCTGGCTCTGACAAAACAACCATCGATCCATCATTCTTTTCATGACGTTCAGGTTTGAACTTGTGAGGTTCATTCCACACTTTAGGGTTTCGTCCAAGTCCATGTCTGCTTAGTAGTACATGGCTACCCTTTGGAATAAAATAGTTTCCCACCATTGTGTCAGTGCTTGAGACATGGGGAGGATTAAAAGGCACCACGGGATGAAGGCGAAAAGCTTCTTTCACACAAGCCTTCACATAATTGAGCTTTGGAATATCTGATTCTTGCACCATTCTTTGCTTACCTACAACCTTGTCTACTTCTTCAGTAGCTTGCTGAAGTATATATGGCTGATTTATCATTTCTGCAAGTGCACATTCAACTGCATTGGATGGATTGTCTGCTCCTCCAAGCATAAGTTCCTGCATATTGTTCCGTTAATGCATGTATATGATTTGTATCTGCATTGCGAAATTGTTGATGCATGTAGAATAGGAACAAAGCAAAAGATGTGAAGATAAATTACTATAGTTTGTGCCTTGAATTTGGAAAGTGTTAACATTGTTTTATTTTAGAAAAAAAAAGTTTTTTGAAAATTCCCTTTTTCTCTCACAGGTGCTAATACCCCATTTAACCCCAGTGTCAAAAAATATTATTTTATTAGATTATGGGGTCAAGCGTTCTCGAAGTTCTTCTTTCGTTCCCGCTCTCTTCACTACAATATTTTCTAGCACAACGTTTTTTTTTGTCTCATTTCGTCTTTTTACCCTCGTCTCTTATTCATTTGTGCTCGTTTCCTTTCTTTTGTTGTAGTGAGTGATTTATATTTATTTTTTTTTTCTCTTTGCAAACATTACCTTTCATTTCTCAAATACACGATCACACTTCAACTTCTTTCTCTCATCTTTTGGTCGTCAACACAGTTTCGTTCTCCTCACTCCCTTCTTTCAAAATTTAAAATGTGTTAAAGATCAAGAGACAAAATAAAGAAGAGTGTAGTTGTGTGTTGAGAGAACGAAAGGAAATATTTATAAAAAGAAAGATATATGAAACTGCTCAAACAACAAAAAAAGAAAGAAGAGCACAAAGGATCAAAAGACGAGAGGAGGAAGACAAAGCAAAACAAAAAATGTTATGTTGAAAAATGCTATAATGGAGAGAGTAGGAAAGGAAAACTTAAAAGATGCGCGTGGATGGAAGAGGGAGACAAAAATACATAACCCCACAATGTAATAAAAAAATTTTTTTTAACACCCCACAAGTGTCAAATAAAAATAAGGGTTGCTATACTTTGAGACAGCACACAGTCAAATATATCTATTTAATACTTAAATAAATTATTATTTTATTATTATATAATATTTTATTAAAAAATAGGTGTCAAATCAAGATAATTATGAAAGTAGTGTGAAAGTAATGTCAAACTATAATTTTTCTAAAAATATTGTGACCAGTGAAGGTCAAAGAATCATTATTTTATGTTCTATAACTATTTTTATTGATAAAATATTGTGATAAAAGATAATAATTAATATATATATATATATATATATATATATATATATATATATGTATATATATAAATAATCTAAGAATGGTAGTTCTCGGTCTTGTATATTTTAATTTATAGTATAATTAGGAGTAGATATACCGTTTATCTTAATATTAAAACGTTTATGACTTTTAAGATCGAACAGTAGTATTTTTTATTACTTGAAAAAAAAAAATCCTTTAAGTATTTCTATGTTTTAAATATAATAAATGGTTTTAAATTAAATATTGCTTTGTTTTTCTAAATTAAGTATATAATATTTATGTAACCGTAAAAATTAGATAACATTTGCTGATTAAAAAAGGTAAAAAAAAAAGCTATTGTTTTTTTAAAATAAGAAAATTAGACAAATATATAAAAAACTAAAATATGTTTATTAATTTTATTAAAAAAATCACTTCTATAAAAAGTAATAAGGAGTAATGTATTACTATAGTAAGCGCCTTGATTTCCTGGATGGTCAAAGTAGGATTATCATTGTCATCTTTGAGTGAGATCAGAACATCCAGCAAGTCTTCTTCAACCCTCTTGGATCCATTGTTCCATTGCTTCATTCTCTCTTCAACCGTTGGATCATGATACTTCTCCATTCTCCTCATTCCTTTCTTCACCTTCCTCTTGTGCCCATCCAAATCAAAAACCCTCAAGCACGGGATATAATCAGAAGCAGAAAATGCATAAACGTGTTTAAGCAATGTGAAAATAGTATTCACTTGTTCCACTTCCTCTGACCCAGGACCTCCATCCATGCTACCCTTTCCAAAGTACCTTGTGTTAAAAATCAATTTCCTCGTCACGTTGCAACAATAGTGTTGTGAAACATCTCTGATATTCACGAGGCCCCCATCATTCACATTGTTGCATTTGTTGTAGACATAAAACATAATGTTATCAGCTTCTTCGTTCCTTTTGTGTTGAAACCACTGGTGCCTGAGAGGGGAGAACAAGTCGTTGACGAAGATTCTCCTCATTTTCTTCCATTGCTCCCCAAAGGGTGCAATAGCAATGGTCACATAACCACTAGAGATGATATCGGTGGCCATGGTTAGTGGTCTTGAGGCAAACTCAGCATCATGCTTTCTCAAAAACTCACAAGCAATGGAGGGACTTGTCACTGGGATTACATGAACATTTCCTAGGCGAACACATGCAATTTCAGTGTCCATTTCTTGCATGAGATTGTGTATCCATCGAAACACAGGTTTGTTGGAAAGCATTTCAGGAAGGTTACCAACTATAGGCCAGGGTTTAGGACCGGGAGGGAGTTTAGGCTTCTCAAATAAGTGATATCTCAAGGCTTTGATGATAGTAAAGCCACAAATCAGAAGAAACAAAGAAACTAGAAGGGGTTGAAGGTGCAGGCATAAAATATCTGGGGCGTAACCCATTGGTGCAGGGAATTGAAAAGGGTATTGAAAGGAAGAAAATGGTAGGTTTAAAAACTTTGAAGTGTAAGTAGGCATTAGTGCTAAACTGTGGTAACTCTTGCTTAATCAAGTGCCTATTTATAAAGATTTGCTAAAAATGGTAATAATAGTTGCGTGTCAAATCCTTCTATTCAGAAGCGAAGTCTGTGGACCAGTGCAGTTATTGTCAAATGCCACTACTTATCAATAGTTCTGCATTCTAAGGGCACGTTTGTTTCTACGGATGGAAAGTGTATTCTAAGGGCACGATTGTTTCTACGGATGGAAAGATTGAAATGGAAGAAACAGAGTAAAAGTTAAGATTACGAGGAATAAAAAGATAATTAAAAGCGTATAACGAAAAGAAAATTTTGAAACAGTATTTTTTCGTTACATTGGATATATTTGGGAGGAAAGTAATTTTTTTATTATATTTTATATAATTAATTCAATAATTTATTAATATATATACTTATATTATAATAACATAAATATAATCAACGATAAATAATAATAACAATTAAAATAATAATAATAATAAAATATTAATAAAAATAAGAAATAATAAAATATTAATAATAAGTTATAAAGTAAGAATAACTTTTTATTTTAATTTTAATAATAATAATTTAATTTTAATTTTAAAATAATTAATATTTTTATAATTTCATCAATTAAAATAATAATAATAATAATAATTTATCATTCACATCCAATAAATTAATTATATTTAATTTTAAATTAATTTTAATTATAGTTTTATTTATTAAAAAAATATTTTATCAATCACATCTATCACATTATTTATAAACTTTTATGAATCTTTCCTTCATTTCTTATCATTTTTTCCTTAATCTAAATAATCAAATTTTCTATACACTTTCATCTCAAATCTTTCCAATCCAAACAAAGCTTATAATTATATAAAAATTTATATAATTTATTTTGTTGATAAAATAAGGACGGGGATCATTTCAAATGTCATATCAAAAAATAAAAAAAAAATAAAAAGTTGTATTTTGACATCCACCCAAAAGAAATACACCAAATTGATAAGTGTTTTAATAATATAATAATACATATTTGGCATTTTAAATTAAAAAGTAAAACAAATATAATTAAAATATAAATATCTTCAAAAGTAATTTACTACAATTCTATAACTCATTTTATCATAGTGTATGATGTGAAAACATTTTTTTAGGATATTTTTTATTTTATGTTTTATTAAAATAAAGAAATATTAATTAGATGAATATTAATTGAAATATTTGAAAAATACTCTAACTCGTATGTGAAAAGTTATAATTATACAGATTTTCCTATTTTACTGTTTTCTCAAGTTTTACCAACAAGGCAAGCCATAGAATCTCAAAATTATATCAGAAAATGAAAAATAGTTAGCATAACTTGGAACTCGAATAACTAATACAAAAAAAAAACTTTAACAAGATTTTTTCATATTCTTTGTCCCATTTATAATAAAAATTTATGTATATTCCAATATAAGAAATATATATCTGTCTATATATTCTATATTTTATATTTTGTATTTTTTACTTTTTCTCACATGTTTTTAACTATTCAATTTTCTTTTTCTTTTGATTTATCATTTCATTATGTGTTTTCGTATAGGTATCATTGGACTTATTATGGGGTTGGAATGTAGATCCAATCTTTTGTTCTATCTGTCGAGTGACTTTTTAGTGTACACCAGCAAGAGATCACATCTTTTCTCTTTTCTCACTTTCCTCTAAACTTCAACGAGTATGAAATGTAGAGAATTTTCAAACGTTGGAGGAAGACAAAAAAATTGTTCATTTCCCGGAGGCTTAACCAACGAGATTATCGTCTTGATTTGTTAAGTTTCAGGATGTCACAAATCTAAACATTTGAAGGAACAACTTGATAATATCTAGACAGGAGATAAGAAAATTCATGACAACAAACCAAAGTATAGGTAGAACAATAGGATTACCAAGGACTGAGAGACGAACAAGGACGCAAAAAGAGCAAGATACGAGGAAGTCAATGAAAACTATTAGTAGAGTTTGGAAACAAAAACACTCATATGCTCAAGTAGCAAAAGAACGTAAAACGGGGAACGAAAGTATGAAGATCTAGGTTGGACCAGTAAAGAGGAGGCCAAGGATTGGCTTCAACACAATTAGGAAAACCCAAGGGATTTTCGGCTGCTCAAAACCCCAACCCCATAAGAACCTAGTCTATATTACTCTGATAAACACTAAGATAAACATAAAGGGAAGTTATCCAGTTGATGAGGTATAAGGGCGAATGAAGACATGCAAGATCTTATACCGTTGTTCTTTCATGTGGGATGTGATGTCAAATTAAATATCTCATATTTATTTAAGATTTTCATTGAATGAATATTAGAGAATACATTCTCTATAAGAACTTCATTTTATTTGCCTTACAATATTTGTGGAAGCTAGCATAATGTTACCTTAAGATTATTTTATTGTCATGAGTAATAAATATATTAAAGATATATTTCTTACCTCAAATATCCAACAAATTTACATATCTTTAATAATACTTCAAATATTTATCATCTACTCATACTTGAAAGTTAGATTGTACAGGTTCAAGTATAATATTATAGATTCATTTATTAACAATTATTGTCTTACTTTATTTGTCAAGAAAAACAGTTTTGGCCTCTATACATCACTTCAATCAAGTAGAGGAAATGTTTATACTTCTTCTATCTTAATATTATTTATAAGATGTTTGTTTAATTTTTACTATCCAATTAATTGATCCATGGAGGTTATTTAACATTTTCCTCTTAGCCAATTTAAAGAGTTTCATTATATCCAAAAACATGTACAGATAATATACTTACTTGCCTAACTTAGAAATCTACCATATTAGATATTTTAGTTAGTTTATAATCTTATGTAAATTTACATACAATACTCCTACTCCATAATTTACTGAAATTATTTACACAAAAGGTTTAGGGATTTCAATCCCTATTATATATTTTATGATAAAACTACATATTTAACAATAATGGAAAGGTAACATAACTACGGGTTCATCTATAAAATTGGTGGCAAGTAAAAAGAAATAATGACAGGTTCATCTAAAAACAAAGAAATATTTCAATTTGGGTGAATGGCAAAAGTTGACCCATTCCAATTCGCATCCAAGAATAAAGTTGAGATGTTTGTTGTGAAAGGATTGTTGACAATATCCATTTAATTTTAATGTACATTTATTTATGTGAATCAAAAACAGAAGAATGAGAAAAGTGATATATACATATATGACATTAATATTGTATCTATAATGAAAGTAAATAAAACAAAAAAAATTGACAGAGTTAAATATTAATAGATATATTAATATATTATAAGAATGAGAATTTCAATAACTAATTAAGATAAATGAATAATTAATATTAACTCCCTCCAACCAAAAATCTTCTACTTATTTAATTTCAAGAAATTTAATCCTTCACTATCAAGTGTTAGCATAATTAGTTTATCTCAAATTTTCTATTTATAAAAGTCATTGTAATCATTATTTATAGTATTGTTTCAATTATTTAGTTGTAATTTAGTTGGATTATAAGACTTAGTTTATATTGTCAACTTTTGATAAATTATATACCAGTTTCCTTCCTACATGACAATGATGTTTATTTATAGCACTAAATATTGTCAAGATATTTATCTTTTAAAACTTATCTTTTCTTTTGAAAAGGGTATTCCAACGTGAATATAATAATACTTGTACAAATTTTAAATAAATATCTACTAAAAATGAATAATGATATATTTAACAGTGTTCTGTCTAATAGTTTTTTCTAATTAGATGAAATTTTCTAACAATTAAAATTTTAAAAATAATTCCTAGAAAAATATAATATTATTAAATTAGATTTTTTTTACAATAAATATCAATTTTTTTTGTTTTTTTTTGTTTAACTTGATTTAAAAGTATTTGTCATCTTTTCTTATCATGAATTTGACTTAATTTCTCCATAATTTTATATATATTTTTTTTAATAATATATTTCATATCATAACATTGTTAAACTTTGAAATATCAACATAAATGTCAAAGTTTATAATAATACATAAATAAATTTAAAAAAACCAAATTCATATGGCCTATTAAATAATATTTCACATTAATTATCTTAATTTGTGGTAAACAATGTGTGAATCAATATTATCTACTCATAAAACTTTTAAATATTACAATTACGGGAGACACAAAAACAGAGAATCAATATATCATATCATAGGGTCGAGCCCTGCTTAATATATATTTTCTTTTTGAGTAAATGAGGAGGGTATCTGTATGTCATCACAGATTCTGCTCCTATGTTGCGCGACTATTCTTTCAGGAACATCGGCCCTACAATGCAGTACTCTTCTAGGAATTCGAAGTCTACGTTGAACTTTTGTTTGATTACGTGAGTTTCCTGCATTAGAGATATTCTTGTATGTAATTAGTTCAACTTACGTTGCAATCACATAACCAATTTTTAAAGATATTTCCAGTAGAACAATAGGTATATGTAACATAGTATTATTTATGAAGGAGAGACAATGAAGATTAGGAAGTCAGTGGCTAGGTTCAATATAAGGTATATACGCAGGTTTTTTTTTTTTTCTTCTTTCAAAATCTCCTCCGACCTTAGTGGTTGTAGGTCTTTTATAAGGGTGAAGCACCTCTATTATACTTCCATTTAATTTAATTAATTAGTTTTGCTGATAAAACAAAATAGAATTAGTTATGAGAAATATTGGGATAGAAATGAAGAGTTGTCATTAAAACGAATATGATTGAGATTTAGTCTAAAGGGTGAGAATATGAACACCTAAATGTTATCTTTAACTTTTTTTAATAAATTATCTTATATATTAAAGTGTTAATATCTTTAGAATTGTGCATACTTAAATTAGAGTGTGGATTTGGTTCATATGTCTATGACCTGAATTCGTGTATATCTAAAAGTTGGAGAAGTGCAATTGCATGGTGTCATCGTCCAATTTGCCGTAGTGCATTCTTTCAAGATTCTAATTAAGTGTGAAATTCAATTTGATCTTTGTCTTATACATTTTTTTTTTTAATTTACATCTATCATTTAGATGATTATAGATTTTATTATAACTGATATCATATTTATATAGAATAAATATACTTTGACACTACTGTACAAAACCTACACCATTTTACCTCTGCTTTTTATAATAAAATATAATATTTTAATAAAATAATATTATTTTTTAGTGTTAAATAGAAGTAAATTATTGTTTGCAGTGTCAAAGTATCACTGCTCATTTATATATTGTTATTTGCTTAATAGCTACCATTCATTTTTAAAATATTATGAATTGCACCAAATTTACATTTAACTATAGATGTGAATGATGTTGAGAAATTTATTAACTAATACTTTTAACATATATAATAAATGCTTATTTTTATATTTTTGTTTTTGTTGGAGATTTCAGGTCCATAATAGATGAGGTCTTTTAATAATAGTTTATAAAATAGATGTAAACTTTATCTTATAAGCTGGTTTTGTAAGGTTCAGTTAGGTTTAAAATTCATTTCTGATATGGTATCAGAGTCTATCCTAAGAAGATTGTTGGGTCTATCGGACGTTATCGGACCACCTTTACATGTAAGTTTTACTCTCTAGTTGAGGAGTCTCGGTGTGAGAAAATGTGCTTGAGATCCCATGCCAACTAAAGATGAAATTTTTAATAATTTATAAAATAAGTGCAAATTTCACGTTACAAACCACCATACTAATTTTATGAAATTGAGTTATGCTTATAGTTTCATATAAACATCACAAGATATCTCAACCCTTTTACATACCACCACTAAATCTATATGTTAAAGTGCTAATCCCCTCATTCTAATACAAGGGCATGGCACCCTATACCTCTAACACAACACCCATACAGTTCTTCAGTGTAGGTGTGAAGATAAAGATCAGATATGTAGGTGTGAAGATAATTGTCAATAGTGAGGTTATTAAGATAAACAAAAAGGGACTGCTATGATGGTGTGATGTTGAAGGAAAACTGTCCATTCATTTGTCTAACTAAAACCCTCTGTAGGAACAGTATGGTATAAGAGCAGATGTATTGGCACATGTTGTAATACTGAAGCTATAGAACGCTAGGATATGAATGTAAACACCGAAGCATATAATGCTTAGTTTTTTTGTGTATGTAGGTTGTCGAGAACAAAACCCTTATGCAGGGTTTAGTTTCACGTTTTGGATGAAACTGGGAGCTCGGGCGTTTACAATCATATTGTTTTGTTTTTGTGTATGCAAGCTGGTTGTTTGTAGTGTAGGGTTTAGTCTCAATTTTTGGAAGGAGATCGGAAATTTTGAGTTTTCAAACCAAATCCTTGTATAAAATTGTATTTTATTTTACTGATGAAAAGATATACTCAGAATACAATTTCTTAAACACAACTGTGCCTTGCCTCTCATGACAGTGTTCTTATCACACAATCACTAAATCCAAACAAGTGCTTATTTCTATATTTTTGTGATATTTGAATATCTTTTACTTAATGTATATGTGTAGTTTTTTCTATATACTAAGTGACACTCCTTCGTATCGGATTGAAAAAGTTGAATACACATGCAACTTTGCATGCAGGACCTAATATGCTCCAATGACATCCAAGAGAAGACGCAAACACGAAGAACATATCACGAAGTTGGCTTGTGTTGACGAACCCCTCGTTTTCCATTGAGAAAGCAACAAAGATTGGAATGTATTGTTTCTGACTAAGATTGGAACTTTACATCACATGATACGCTTCAGTAAAAAGGAAAGAAAATGCGTCTTGCTATGAAATTCTAAGTACACAATCGTGTGGAAATTGAAATTCTGGTCTTTTACATGTCTCATTGATTTTTTTTATCAACAAAAAAATATATATATATTTATAAAATATTGCTTCAATTCATATACAACATAAATGAATTGATCAATTTTTCAGGTATTAATTAATTTTCGCTTCTCTTATCATTATATCTTTCTATTAGTCCTCAAAACACTAATAGAACATCTTTTTCCCAAAATCAAGTATAGTATCATAATCTCAGACAACCTGCTTATTAAATAATCAGCTAAAATGTATTGAGTTAACGATCTAAAGGAAAAAGTATGCTTGGTTGTCATGCTTACTTCCTCATGATCTCTAAATAACCTCTATATTAGTTCCTTTCAAAACCAGAACTGATAACACTGTTGTAAATTCCCCTGATTTTGTACCACTCGGTGATCTCCAGGTAAAGTTACTCACCACATGTTTCAAGTGGCTTATGAGAAAATAAGAAAATAAAAATTATATATTTGAAATAAATAAATTATGTCTTAAGTTTCCAATAAATAATTAATTCGAGATAGAAAAATATTTCTAACTTTAAAAATATCTTTTAACAAAAATATTGAAATTTCATTCAAAGATAGGATAAGTAGTTTGAGAGAATTTATTTTATTAATAGTGGGATATTTTGCAAAATTAATGCACCTTCAAAGGGCAAAATAGTCCATTAATGAAAACACAGGTTGCTTAATTAACAATATATATATATATATATATATATATATATATATATATATATATATATATATATATATATATATAT
>Ga0099824_1003778_pt1 | contig 22019 bp, 9 predicted proteins | sample SiratrowhiteBW_FD_76837 | JGI IMG/M metagenome (GOLD analysis project Ga0099824, IMG submission 76837) | Root nodule microbial communities of legume samples collected from California, USA - Siratro white BW | ecosystem: Host-associated > Plants > Roots > Nodule | place: USA: California... | reverse complement strand
CTTCAACAAACATACATGATTCTCCTTTCCCACAACTTCAAAACCCTCTGGTTGCTTCATGTAAATTTGCTCTTCTAAATCACCATGTAAGAAAGCAGTTTTCACATCCAACTGCTCTAACTCTAAATCCTTGATTGCCACTAAAGAGAGCAAAACTCAAATGGAGGTATGCTTGACAATAGGAGAAAATACTTCATTAAAGTCCACACCTTCAACTTGACTATAAACCTTCACCACAAGTCTTGCCTTATATCGAAGACTTTTTGGTCTTGAACCATTTACCTTCTTCTTGAAGACCCACTTGCAACCCACAATCCTCTTACCACTAAGTGGCTTCATAAGAGTCCAAGTGTGATTTCTTTCCAACGATTGAAACTCTTCATTCATGGAGAAAACCCAATCCGTTGCATTTTTGGAAGAAATAGCTTCTTTGTAAGATGATGGTTCACTATATTCCACCTCTTTGGCAGCTGCAACATAATAAGCAAAATCAACATATCTCATTGGTTTTCTAATTTCTCTTCTTTCACGTTGTCTTGCCAACAAATATGGTTGCTCTTCAACTTCTTGTTCTTCCAGATGAGCATCTTCATGTGGTATAGCCTCTTCTTCATCACTTTGTTTGACCGGCACCTCAAACACCACCTTCTTGTCAATCTTCTATTCTCCATAATGGTCGGCTTGAGCACAACATCCTTGGATTTCAACATAGCCGACTCGTCAAAAGTGACATCTTTTGAAATGAGAAATTTAGAAGATGCAGAACACCACACCTTGTACCCCTTCACATTCATGGGATACCCAACAAAAACACCCTTTTTTGCTCTTGCCTCCAACTTCCCTTCATTTACATGAACATAAGCGGGACAACCAAACACCCTCAAGTTTGAATAATCAGCCGGCTTACCCGACCATACTTCTTCAGGTGTTTTGCACTCTATGAAAGTGTTGGGAGATCGATTCACTAAATAGCACCCCATGTTAATCGCTTCCGCCCAAAACTCCTTGCCAAGACCCGCATTGGAAAGCATGCAACGAGCCCTTTCAAGCAATGTATGGTTCATTCTTTCCGTAACTCCATTTTATTGTGGAGTATTAACCACTGTTTTGTGCCTAGCAATTCCTTCGGCTTTACAAAACTCATCAAATTGGTGGTTACAAAATTCTAAACCATTATCGGTCCTTAACCTCTTGATCTTCTTTCCAGTCTGATTTTCTAAGAGTGTCTTCCATTCCTTGAACACTTTAAAGGCCTCACTTTTCTCCTTCAAGAAATAAGTCCAAACCTTTCTTGAAAAATCATCAATGAAAGTAAGCATATAGCGAGAACCATTACCTTTTGATGGCACACGAGAAGGTCCCCAAAGATCCGAATGGATGTAATCCAACCTTTCCTTGGTTCGGTGAATGATCGTTGAGAAGCTCAATCTCTTTTGCTTGCCAAATACACAATGCTCACAAAATTCCAAGCTACTTGTGCATTGACCACACAACAAGCCTCTTACTCAAAATAGTCATTCCCTGCTCGCTCATATGTCCCAACCTCATATGCCACAACTTCGTAACATCAACATCCGAGGTAGGACCCGAGCTCGCAACGGAGGCCGAGCCTGTGACTGTGGACCCTTGCAAGAAATAGAGATTTCCAACTCTCTTTCCTCTCATAATGGTGAGAGCTCCCTTTGAAACACGAAGAACTCCACCATCACTTTGAAACTTACATCTTTTCTCTTCAAGAGACCCTAAAGAAATCAGGTTCTTACTCAAATCGGGTATATGTCTCACACCCGTCAACCTTCGTATCTTTCCATCATGGAATTTAATCTTCACTGAGTCCACACCTGCAACCTTGCAAAAATGATTATTTCCCATAAGAACCTTTCCACTTGAGGCTCATATGTCTCAAACCAATCCCTATTTGGAGTCATGTGTTGAGAAGCACCCGAGTCCATAATCCAAGAATTCTCATCATTGACACAATTATCAACCACACAAAGAACGTCATATGTGTCATCATCCTTGGCCACATTAACCTCTTCTGAAGCAACACCTCCACGTCCTTTTTGTTTATTTTGCAAGATAAAATAGTTGGTCTTTATGTGTCCCTTCTTTTTACAATAATTGCATGTAAGATTCTTGTGCTTTGACTTTGACCGACTTCTATTTCCCATTGGGGTTTTGTCCTTAGACCTTCTCCTTTCGACCACTAAACCAACATCTTGACTTCCTTTATCAACACTGGTCATCTCATTATCCAAGTGCAATTTGGCTTGCAGGTTACCCTTCACATACTCAAGAGAAATTTTCTCTCTACCATAAATCATCATGTCCCTAAGCGACTTATATTGTGTAGGCAATGAATACAACAACAACAAAGCTTGGTCCTCATCCTCTACCTTGACATCTAACTTTCCCAAATCATTCAAGATGGAGGTAAACTCGGAAATAGATGTACCTTCGGCCATATGAAGAGTGTAGAGGCGTAGCTTCAACCGCAACCGATTTGTTAAAAACTTCTTCATATACGTATCCTCCATCTTCTTCCAAAAACCCATAGCGGTCATTTTCGAGGGAACCTTTTGAAGTGTTGCATCACTTAAACACAACTAGATAGTGGAAAGAGCCTTATCATCCATTTCCTTCCACTTCTTATCCGTCATTTCCGCATCGACTTCTCTACCATAGATGGCATCCTTGATGCCAAGGATGGACAATATGGCGGCCATCCGCACTTGCTAAAGTGCAAAACTCGTCTTCTCATCAAACCTCTCAATATCAAATTTGGACGACATTTTCATCCAAATACAAAGCCAATAACCAAGAACCAACACACCGAATCAAAAGACAAAATTTGGAGAACCACAACTACGGCGTCTCACACAAATGTGGTGACGAGCAGTTGTTGGCGGGGAGCGGCAGGCAGCGACGGGCGGCGAACGATGGCTAGGCATTGGCGGCGGTGCGCGAACTGGGCAGCAGTGGCTGGAGCGGACGCGACGGTGGCTGGCTAGAGTGCGGAAGCGGCAGCTGGCGGCGACAACAACAGCTGGGCAGCGGCGGCGGTGTGCGAACTGGGCAGGGGCGATTGGAGCGGATGCAGCGGCGACTGGCTGGAGTGCGGAGGCAGCGACTGGCGGCGGCAACGACGGCTGGGCAGCGAATGCTGCAAAGTAAGGATTCTTGACCTAAACCTAAAGCTGTGATACCAATTTGTAAATCTGACTCTATTTTTTCAATTGGAAAATGAGATAAAAAAAAATATTAAAAACATTAAACACAGTAGGACAAAATAGTAATTTCGAATCAAAGTATAATAATTTATATTATTAGAATTGAACATAATGGTAAATACGTCGTTAGCGAAGTCTACCTAAAACCTTAGAAATTAAAACACAACAAGGATCGGGTAGAGGACCAGGTCTTCTTACCTTCATCATGTTATCTGCTACAATGTCTAGCCATTCAATTTGAATCATATATATTCCACATCTCATCAAAGGTCATTTAAACCTGGTTGCTCACCATATACAGGAGCAAAACCCGTGCAATAAAAAATGTTACTAGACTTATCCATCTTCATGCCATTAGTCTTCAACAATGAGCATTTTCGATGGTAGTTTTGTACTGTGTAAAAATGTATATAATATCTTTTAATACCTTTTCTATAACGGATTTTAGAATCAACTTAAAAATAAATAAAAAAAGTTTGTATCTATATCAATTTAAAAACGAACTTAAAAACTCCATGTAACTGGCATTAAGGTTTCTTATACAAATTATGATATCATTCTCTAATGTTATTTTATGATTATGAATAGTGGTTCAACAAGAGATAGACAATTTTATAAACAAGACATTTATAATAATAAAATGGTAAAAAGAAGGAGGAACAAATAGGTTGGACCTGGAGAACTTTATTTATGTGGGGAAGGAATCGTGCAGTGATGGTAGAAATGTCGTTATGTACTGGAGATAGAATGGTGATAAGGATTCTATATACTGTACTGTGGACGACCCAAATCTTCACCAATCTTTTTTCCCAAACATTCTTTCAATGGATCCACTCATTTTAAGCTAATCATCACCATCCAACTCCATCATTCATGTCACTTCACATCCACAACTCAAGTAAACCTAAAATTCTTAATTTTTTCACCCCTGACAAACCTCGTCATTATCGTAAATTTAGGTTTATAAGATTCAATTTCATTCATAAAATGTTTATTTTGATTAAATCTTGTCCATTATTTCAGAAGTTTCATCATTCAGTTTTTTTTCTTCTCATTTTACCATCTTTCCATACAAGTGTGTAATATATAATGTTGCTTTTGTAATATTTTCCTTTAAATTATAAATTACATATCAAATATAAAAATAATAATATGATATTTAAATGAATTTATTATATTTGATGAATTGACATAGATGTTAAATTTAATTCATAAAATAAACTATCAAAGTAAATATATATATATATATATATATATATATATATATATATATATATATATATATATATATATATATATATATAAATATGCGCAAGTGTTTTGGTAGCTTTTATAATACAATTCTTGTAGGTAAGGTTTCCAGCACTATACACAGGTTAGAGGAAAAGGGTGTTTGAAGAAAGAAACAGTTACTTTTCATTTCATCTCAAAAGCACGGTAGCGGAGGAATGAAATAAAAAATATGAAGGCTTCAAATATTAATTTCTATCAAACCTACAATGAAAATTTTAATTCCCATCTTAAAACAAACAAATGTTATATGATTTTTTTCCGTTCACACAATTTTTCATGTTTTGATGATCTTAATGACATCATATGCATGCTAAGATATTTATCTTTCCTTTATTGATTGAATATATATTTGAAAACCATATTTCTTTACAAATTAAATGTAAAATTCTATAACCTTTCCAATAAACTTAAACTCCATCCTTTCCGATATTAAATTCTTTATTAACATTTGATGAATGTGATTTTTTTTCTCCCATTATTACTATTTTTGAAATACAAAAGTTATTGAAGTAACACATGTTTTACTTTAATTTCCTAACTAGCACCATTTACTAAATCTGAGATATCTTTTACTTATTTTTCTAATTTACAACATTTTTATTTACATAATCTTTTATTTCAATTATTATTTATATTTTAATCTTATATTTTAAAATTATAATTTACACACCTATTTCTTTTAATAAAATTATATATGCATTTACTTATTTTATTTATCATTACATACATATAACAATGAATAAATTAACATTTATTTGAATTTTTAAAGAATTTTATTTAATGTATCTATAGTGAGAATTCAGTCTCCGAAAAATTAATGTGCCTTAATTTTTATTTTTTTTTCTCTGTTGGAACAGACTAGACAAGGATAGTCAAACGAGTGATTGAAATTTTGTACCCTGAAAACCAAGTGGAGGCTTTTTTTGGCGTTTCCGGCAACTAATACTTTACCGGAATTGGATTTAACATTGGTCAAATTCTGAGAGAGGGGTTATTTTTTTTTCTTTTACTTTGTATAGGATTTAAGGTTTGAGCAAAGGAGAATGAAATAAAAAAAATATTGAAAAATAATTAAAAATTGGAATAAAATTTTTTAAATGATTTATGAGAGAAAAAATTTAATAACTTATGGAAAGTTGAATATAAATAATTTAAAAAATAGAAGAAAATATTAAGCTTTTGTAGATGTTTATTTTTATTGATAAATAAAACATTAGAAATGAATTTAGGAGATGCAGTTGGAAATGTTAAATAAAAATTTAGGTAGTGTAATTTATAGATTTAAAAATATAAAAAATAAAAGGAAAATATTTAGTAAAAAAATTTGTTAAAAATAGAATTAAAATTTGGTATAGTTTATTTTTTATTTCTATGGGAGAGGGAGGTAAATAAAAAAAAAGTATGTAAAGGAAAATTTATTTAATTTTCTTAAATTATAAGAAATCTGATTATTAGTTGGTTTCAAATTAAAATAAAAAATATATAAAAATGATTAAACTAAAATTTTGAAATGACAATAAAAATACAAAGAGAATGAAATGAAATATTTTATACATACTTTGAACTAATTAATTATAATAAAAAAATAAATAATAAATTATTTAATTTTTATATTTTTATAAGAAACTTAAATTTGACAGAATAAATGATAATAATTTTGTTACTGTATTTTTATAATAAAATTGAAATTGGAAGAAAAATTATAATATTAATATTTGAATTAATTTTTTTTAGTTTGTTAAAAAAATATCTAAATAATAATAGTAAAAATGAAACAAAATTGTTGGAGTATTTTTTAAAAATAAATATTGATTAAATTCTTTTAAATTATTAAATAAAGATTAATTTATTCATTGTATATATGTATGTAATGATAAAGGAAATAAGTAAATAAGTATATTATTTGGTTTAATAAAAAATAAGTGTATAATTATAATTTTAAAATAAAAATAAATAATAATCGAAATGAAATATGATGTAAATAAAAAAAACTTGAAAATAAAAAATAAGTAAAAGAAATGTCTCAATTATAAATGATTGCAAATTAGGGAATTAAAGTGAAAAGTTTGCTAATTAAATAATTGTTTTTTTTTTCAAAAATAATTATAGTGGAGAGAAAAAAATGTGAAATATGTAGTGACATAATTCTTAAAAAAATTGTTATATTAGTAAACGTGTCCTTTCCAAAAGAAATTTTTACCTTACAACTTCTATATGATACTTATGATTTCAACATATATATAATCTCCAATCACAAACTAAGTTAGATTGATAATCATACTAATTATACAATCAAATCTGAAGTAACTGAAATTGAATTGATTTGTCTAAATCAATACAAAAAAAACTCAATTAAGGCCATATATGTTGATTTTTTTTTTTCAATTTTATTAATTTTTTATTAAACTTGTGCTATGAAGTTTTTTATTTATTTATAGATTTGTATTGTTATTAAGAATTTTATTCTAGATATTGATTATTTCAGTATGATGTTTTAAAATTTAAATTATGATTATATTCTATTGTTTTGAATTTTATTCTTTATTTCATATATTAGTACCTTTTGTGATAGAAATTTTAAACTTAAGTTAGATTTATCAAATTATGTTTGACATATAATGTTCCTTAATTTTTTAATTGTAGATAGATCAACAGATTAATAAATCCAATATATTACTATTAACTTATTGATGCATAGTATCTTAAGTGAATCAATGACTCGATTTTTAAGACACTATTTCTCTTATTTGACTTTTTTATTTGAAAAAAAAAACACTAATGTGTATTAAAATTTAAATTTTCTACCGGAATTTTTTATGATGTGCCCTATTTTTTATATTTTAAAATATATTAAAACCAATATATTTTAAAAACACAATAGAGAAACATAAAAAAAAAAAAAGAAATCTAACAGAGAATCTGACTCAAAAATGATTCATTTGATTTAGTAAATAATTAACTAGTTGGGTGACTCAATACTTTCATGGAATTAGCAAGCAAATTAAATTTAAAAATACTATAATTTTAATCCATGATAAATATTTGCTTATAAATAATTATTTAATTAGTTTTATTTCATTCTTTCGATGAATCAAATAAATATAAATACTGCTATTATTTCATAGAATTCTAAATATAGTAGCATCCTTTTTACGGCAGATAATATCATTCCTATAGTTAATAAAAATAACTAATATAATATAAATTTAAAATAATACCGATCATATTAATTTAAAAATTTAAATATGTTTTTAGTATTTACAAGACAAGGATGTTTTAATTTAGTTCCTATAAAAAAATTATTTCCAATTCCTTTCTCTAAAATTTAAAATTATTGATATTAAGTAATTTCTATAAAAGAATATTTTTTGTTTTTTGATATCTTAAAATATTCTTCTTTGGAATACCTTCAAAATATAAATTATCTTGGTTTCTAAAGTTCATTTAAGAGAAATAAGCAACATTTGGTGCAGGGAACGTAGAAATTGTTATTATATATACATGTCGACATAGTATCTATAGGCACTAAGGAATATTATTGGATATCAAAGTGACACATGGTAGGAAGATATATATATATAAACAAAATTTCAGTTTTTTTAAGGATGAAGACCAAAGATTTATTTCATAAATACTAAATTCAAAACTTGCTAATTTAAAAAGAATTAAAAACACATTAAAGTCCATATTAAATAAAATATGATTTAATTAACATTTAAAGATAATAAAACACACAGACCGAGAAATAGTTTAAAATAAAAAAAAAAAAAAATCTTAAGAAATCAATCTCATTCTAGTAAGTGGTGTTGACGATTATTGCATAACCAGAAAAGAAAAGAGAAGAAAATATAAAAAATAATTATTTAAGAAAGCACGAAAATAAGAAATTTATTTTTAAAATGAATATTTAAATTTATAGTGTAAGAAGAGAATAGTTTAAAAGAATGCTAAAGCAAAACCAAGCCTTGACATGCCTCTTGTTACATTCATCTGTACCAAATTACATTTAAAAAAAGAGTTGGACACACAAATGATTTATCCTTTTCAAGGGGTAACTATCCTTATCATTACAGCATCGGAAAGATCTTCGAAAGAATTATGAACTATATAAAGTTAAGTACAAGTTTGTTATATGAACCATTATTGCAAGCAATTCCTATACATTGAGCATCAATCTTGGGTTCTTCTGGCGAATATACTACACTCATGAGGCCAAAGCCTAGTTGCAAGATGTTGCAAACAAAACAATTCCATAGGGAGGGGGCACTCTAAACCAATTTGATACCTGTAGCCATGCCATCACTACACCGACCTCTCAAAAATATGCTTTACTGTTATTCCAAATTCCAAAATTCAAACGAACATTTAACCTTTCACTATTATATTCAGTCATTTTAATTCTTCATTCGAATCAAAAACACAGTACATATATGCATTACCTTCTTATTTAAACCATAATAAACCTAAATCAAGAATGCTCAAAATTGTGGTGTACATAGTTAGTAATCACATTCATTGCACGTAGCACACCAACAGTTTGTGGTGTAGACTGATTGTGATTTTACACTCTTCTCCGCACCATGTCTCTGTGGTCAGTACTTGAAGATTAACAAATGAATCAAAAAGAAAGTTAAAAGGGAAAAAGTTCAATTCAAGAGAAATTGGAAACCAGCAATTACAACAGGAAAAGGTAATGGTATGGTATCTTGTACAATAGCTTAAAAGAAACTGGAAATATGATGAGTACAAGCCATGAGGCTGGCAAAAGAAACTGCAAAAGCTGGTTCTAGAAATAAATAAGTGCAGCAATTAATTAGTAAAATTTGAGAGAATTATTAGCTCTAAATAATTAAATTTAGTGGAACATAATGCCTGGCTCAATTTTAGGCTTAAACTTATAATTGCTATGATTTTTATGTTGCTCTCTGATTTTTTTTCTTTTCCTTCTGTCACAAGTTTTTCTCTGCCTACCAGCTCAAAGACTAATTTCATGTGATGTCAGAAGAACTTTTTCACACTTTACACAATAACATTGACTTTATATTTTGTTTAAGAAAGTGAAGTAGAGAAGAACCAAGTGATTTTACAGAATCATGCATGAACTAAAGTAGGGATTTTGTAACTGATACTTGCAATATATCATGTACTAAAATGAATGTCTACTCCTCCATCATGGTACATTTTTTCTTATCTTTAGTGTCATCAAAAGGCCACATCTTTATGTTATCCTCCACTCAATAAATAAGTGGGCCATAAATCTGACGATTCTTCCTACTGTATCTTGGCGTACAAATTAGCCTTTCAAGAACTAGGTTCTGGTTTGGTCATCTTGAACTGCAGAGTTATAACCATTTATAGAAACTAGGTTAATGATGTTTTCTGTCACCTTATTGTCTTGCTCTTGCCCAAGACAAACCATATATGAGTTAAAAAGATATGATTGTGGATGTTCTTTACTTAACAAGTGTAAAAGCCATACCAATGAAAAGGCCTGCAAGACTCAACCCACGTGCTAATCCAGAAGGGGTAAAACTCCAAAGTGTTCCTGTTGTTTTGATGAGCCTTGGTATAACTCAGAAGCTAAAGATTATTGTCCCTATACTACAATTGGCCTTAAGGGTATATGAGCAATTGCTGAATCTGTATATTTTGCTTGATGGCATTGGCCTAAGGTAACAGCAAAAGACAAAGCAAAGTATCATGAAAGATATTTCATATACAAATAATAGTAGTGCTTTTGTTGGTATTTGATGTAGTGATATAATCTACTGAAACTATTTTTTGACATAAGAACAACGGAAGAATAATAAAAGTATAATTTATTTCCGGGTCAAACGGCTTCCTCTTTTCTTCATCACATGCCGGTTCCTCTTAATGTTGTAATAATTGGAATTATTTGACCACTTGCACGTTACATGATTTTCAGACTGCATATAATGGATGTTGCATATAATGATATGCTCGTCTGTTTCCTACATGGCCATGACAATGCTCCAAGCTATGCCTCGTACGAAATCAAAAGACATAAATGCATAAGCTGTTTGTTTAGAAAAACAGATTAATTATTTGCGTAATAACCGACATTTAAATTGTGGCCATCTAACTAAAATCAACAAAATCTTCGTCATAAATCATGAAACAAATAAAGGGAAAGAGGGACCCCAACAGCTAAAAAGAGTCAGTTTAATAACCTTTCCTCAGAGTGAAAAAAAGAAGGAAAAACAGCAATAATTGTAGAACACAACTGGCCAAGCAGGAGTGTTGGAATGTTGTTCAGGACAAAGTACAGATACAAGATCACCACCAAGCAACATGAAAACACAAGAGCTTTTCATATGCAATCGAACTGTTTCTGAACAAGATATTGTGGTTGTTTTGTTTGTGGCATGCGTGGAAGTTTTTACACCGATTAATTATCATGCACAGACTTACATAGTCCTCACATGCAAGCCGTTGGATAACACTTGGCCCTACTTTAACTTTCTTTTTCTTTTTTCAAGCGTTCCAAATTATGCACATATCTCACGTAGTTTGTTTCCCTTTTGTACCAGCTTTGGATTCAGTGGATTTGAGCCTGGACCCACTGAAGACCCTGCGAGTAAGAGAATAAAATAAAGATAGGCATTTGTTGACCTATCAGATAGAGTGTTGTTCTGTATACGTTCTTATGTTTTTAACCACAACCCAAGTTTGTTGTCTAAAACAAAGAGGCTGATTGTGTCCCTTTGCTAACTCTTCATATCTGCTGTAACAAAACTAATTATCATCCACCAAAGTAGCTTATACAAATGAGTTCTCATAGGCTGTAAAAATGAACATGCTAAATTACCATATTTTGGACTAGTTTTATAAATCTTTCAAAGTTAAAAGAAAAAAAAAATGAAGTAGTAGGGAAAGGGTAAGAGGAAAACAGAAAAGAAGAAAAAAGTTATAAAAAGCTCTTGGCTAGTCTTATCAATACATCCATTGGTTTTTACTGTATGAAGATACTGATTCTCCCACATCGCTGCTGCCCAAATTCTTGGGCCTGCTCAATTCCATGGTTCCTAAGAAGACAAATCATAATAATTCTATTTCATTTTGGCAAGATTTTGATGCCAACTGGCACTATCCCCACCTAATACCTTCCATTTGTGCTTATAAAAGGAGCACACATTGTTACCTCTCAACACATCAGCTCTTCCTTGAGTCTGATCATTACACACTCTTCAGCCTTAATAGCACCTTTGCTACCAACTCATTCTCTTTGCTCTTCCTTAACCACTGTCAAACCTTTCACAACTTCATTTGTTTTCCTTCCTGAAAGAAATGGCATCCAGTTCAATGTCAGCCTCAGGTTCATGGAGTGTGAAGGACAACAAGGCCTTTGAGAAGGCTCTAGCTGTTTATGACAAGGACACCCCTGACCGTTGGTACAATGTTGCCCATGCTGTTGGTGGCAAAACTCCAGAGGAAGTCAAGAGACACTACGAACTCCTCGTCCAGGATGTTAAGCATATTGAGTCAGGACGAGTGCCATTCCCAAACTACAAGAAAACTGCAGCCTCTGATCAGGAGGAGAAAAGGTACCATTCCCTTTAATTATACGTAGTTTATACGTAGTTACTAGTTAGAAAAACTTGTATTACTTATCAGTTTTACAAACAAATTATCACGGGGCAGATGGGTATCTGAGTTAAGAAAGATTGCACAACAATTCTCATCAAAGAGGTCAAAGAATAATCTTTTAATCAAGAAAGAAGAAGTTTATATACAAGAGTTAAAATTATACCTACCAACCAACAACTTTATTAGACCTTCCTGACTCTAATATTTTATTTTTTTCCTTTTGTCAGGCTGAGGAATTTGAACCTCCAGTGACCCCCAACCACCATCAACAATAACAAATTGATTTTCTAATGTTCATCAACCAACATCCTCAGTTTCCAGCATCCCTGGTAGTACTACGTGGTGCTATGTCACACATAATTGCTAGTGCAATGGCATTTTAGGCTATCTTAGTCATAAGAATCATTGTCCCGTGATTCCATCTTGTACTTTCTTGTCGCTGAAGCTGCCTCTAAAAGAGTCAATGACCGTTTCAGTTCCTCGTCCTAAATAAATTTATAGTTTTATTATATGTTTAATTACCATAACGTACGTCAGTTACCTTGTTCTTGAATAACAGAGAAAATAGTTCCCTAGAGGAACCTAACCCCATGAACGATGAAGAAACGATGAATGCCGGTAAAATAATTATCAGGAAAAAGAGGCACATTAAACTTTTTACTAGCAGGCCCCTCGCTGATCTTGATTCTTCCAACATTATAGCCAAAATTACTCATAAATGAACTCTATGAAACCATTGCATAAAAGAAGCGGGAAAAGTTGTTTTGAAGGTTGCTTGAAAGAATATAGACTTAGTTAAAGTTTAAAACTCTCTCAATAAAAACATGATTAGTGACGACAGTTTGTCATTGTTTAAAGATAACAGTTTAGTTCTTTGTAAGAAGTGAAGTAACATGAATTTAAGACAATGGTTTTATAGTAAGCTCGTTCGTCCTGTAGTAACAATCATTGCTTGAAAGACCTTTCTTAACAGTGAACAAAAGATGCGAATTGAAAGGAAAGAAACAACGTATAAAAAGATACATCTTATTTGTATAAATAGAAATAGAAAAGAAAAAATATATTTCCTCGAAAAGAAAAGAAAATAATACAAAATGTCCCTTATTTATATGAAAAAGTGAGGTAATAAATGAATAAATACATTCTATAAATTACAAGTAAATTAAACTTAAACACCCATTTTTCATTAAACATAAATTATTGTCTATTTAAAAAAACATAACCTTCGCTTTTTCTTCCTCTCTATTGTTACATGTCTCTTTTAGGGGGGGAAATAATTTTATATTTTGAGCCAATAACGTCATTTCCTTCTTATTTTTTTTTCTCTCTCAAATAAGCAGTTGAGTTTGGTATTTTCTATCTATCTAATAATCATTTTAATAATGCCAAAGATATGAAGAAGAAGAATGTTTCATATTGTATAATAAGAAGAACCACATTTGATGCTAATATTTTCTTTATTCTTGGAATAGTATTATTGTCGTGCGCTCCAACGTCGTGTACCCTCTATTATGTATTTCATTGCTCATAGATGTTGTAAGATCATCCACGTGATTATACAGTTATGTGGATAAAATATTTCACTTGTTTATAGTAATAAAATATATTTTTTTTCTCCGTAGATTAAGGCTTACGCATAAGCAGAAACAAATCACGAAAGTTAATTATAGTAATTTTGATCCTGTTGGACAGGTTAAAGCGAAGTAGGAAAATCTAAGTCCATTAAGATATAGGCATAGCCATGGGTTAGTTCAACAACCTTTGCCTTAGCACTATATAATGCTAATGGTCCCCTTAATTGGGAACACTTATTTTCTTTTTAAAAGTTATCGCAATTGCACAAAACCATGTTTTGTTTTTTTTCAATAGTAGTAGGGAGATGGGGAACAGGCAAGGGTACCCAATTGAAAATAGAATGAATCCTTCATTCTTGTGGGGTAATGTGATGTAAATGACTTTACCATTCTTTAATATCCAGGGAAGGCTAAAATGCTTTAAGCAAGAAATCTATAGGTAGCCTAACCCATATCATAGGCATAAGAAGATCATTAGTTGAACACGTTCATTAATTTGGAGGGGGAAAGGTGTGAGGTTCAAGATTAAGAGCTCAATTTACTAGTAATTAAGAAATCTCATTGGAAAGTGAAGAATGTGGAGTGTTAGACTTCTCGATGGGAGATGGTGTTTTATGGTTTGGTAGTATATCGTGTTTGATGCTAGAGAATTGCACAAGACCTTTATTTAAAGAAGCTCGTCATCCTGCATACATTTTCATCTTTTAACAACTAAATTGAATTAAATTATATAAATGCTTAAATAAACATAACTATATTATAATTAGGGTAAATCGAATTGAATTAAATTAAGTTAAATTAAATCGGTTTTAACTACCTGAAAATCCTTCTTTTAAAATATATTTTCAAATATCACGAGTTATAATTGTTTAAGTTTAAATTAGTCTATTTATCAACAATCTCATTTTAAAAAACTAAAGTATAACAATTAAGTTTAGTTTTCTTTGAATAATTAGCTTTTTATACAGGTACAAGTATTAATATACTTAGGCGGTGTGGATGTTATTGACAAGGTTGAAGATCAAGTTATGGTTAGAGAAAAAAAAAATAGAATAGAAGAAAATAAATAATTATTACGGATTTTCTTACTGACTTCTATTCACCTAAAACTTATAATTTCATCGAAGTAATAATTGATCGAGTTCACATTTTATTTTACCTAAAGCTATTTTTTTTTATGTGTCTCTATATGTTCTGTACCTACATGTTCAAATATGTCTAGATCAAATTGTTATATAGTATAGAATTCTCATTTATGTAATTTCTAATTAAACTGAACCATTTAGATGCAAAAGGATATGCTATAAATATGAGTTAGGTTTTCAAGGTAGTAGGAATACACATCTTTCTTAATATATTTGTTTTAAGATGACAGTTATCAACCAAATATCCGAATGATATATTTTATAGAAGACATTGTAGATCATGAATTGGATTAGGAGAGAGTGAGTTCGTAAGGGTCAAATTTTGTCACAAAGTCTTTGGAAAATGTAAGAGAGGTAAGTTGATAGCTTAAATCAGGAAAAAAAGAATAAGTATTTTCGCAAGTCTTCCCGATGAAAGGGGTTACAAGCTTGGTATTTCTAATATGTTGGTTCATTTGAGATTCTACAAGAGTTAATGTAAAAACATATCAATTGGATCTTGAACTGGGGTTTGGATTCATTCATCTAATTTTTTTGTGTTTTTGTTACGAAAGTATGTATCAGGTCCATCTCATTTTCACAGCAGACTTACTTCACATACAAAGGTAGATTTATCCTTATGAAAACAACTTGGGCTATGTGGTACTCAATTGTAGTGGCTAAGTTTGAGGTGGAATGATCTACAAAAGCTGGGGAAACAAAATAAGAGAAAATATTTATATTCGAAAGATCTTAAAAATGTGGTAGAGTATATAGTTAATGTAATTGGTTGGAATGGATATGATGAAAAAGTAAGGAATGTCACTCATATTAGACTTTAGCATAACATAGATGGAAGAGGAGATCCAACTTACTAGAAGCTTATAGTTGTGAGAATCATAATTAAAATCGAGAAGCCCGTGATTTGTATGAGAAGATATTATGACTAATTTTCATGACAGAGTTGATATGTTTATAGGTGAAGAGAGAAAGATAAAATGAATCGCGTTAACATAAAGTTTTACACTAGCTTACGAAGTCCTACATGGTTTAAAATGGAGGTCACACAAAAAGGCTATTTGGGAGTAAACGTGGAAGTTAAAGCTTTGCGTTATATAACTTTCATCTAAAGGAATATCAGGAACATAATTCCTACAAAAGATAACCTTAGTAAGAGGAATATTCTATCTACAATCAATGTGAAAATTCTATTTATCATATCTCACACATGGTAAGAGAAAGGAGAAGTCTGGTGTCATGTAAATATAAAGTATATGTAGTTATAGTTGGTTTTTCAAAAGTGAGAGTTTGAATATTGGTGCACCCTATAAACAAAATTACGTCCAGTCTCCTTAATCAAGCTGCATAAGAGTTTTCACTAGAAATTAGTTTTGACACATCTTCAAGAAATAAGTATTCTATATCTCTCCGGATAACGATTTTCACGCCTCTTTAGGAACGAGTATCCTACACCTTTTTAATCAAACGAGTTTTCACACTTCTCCAGAAAACAATTATTCTTGCACCTCTTTGGGTATATTAGTCTTAATTGTGTCTCAATAATGAGAAAATACTCTCAACAGAGAGAATAATCAAAGCTCACAAGATATCATTCACACAGTGAAGAATTTACAATAGCTTGCTCTCAAAAAACATATAAACAATGAGACTCAAATATGAATTATATTCTCTATAAATATGTTGTATTTATATTAATTGTTTATTTGTTGATTGTTGTTTTTCTTCATCTTCAAAGTCTTTATATAACTATATAACTATTTGAATGATTGAATGATAACCGTTGAAACTTCTATTAAATGGTATCATTTGCTCTGCTGAATATTTTATTCTTTAATGTGTTTAATTAATTAAATAGGTATAATCAGTCCAAGATATATCTATTTAGTTTAATTTTTTAAACAACCTAATTAAATTTAAATAAATTGAATCATAATTATATTTAACTTAATTATACTTGAGTTGGAATGGATAAATATAAAAAAAGCAATGCTATTTCATAAAACTTTAAAAAATATATAATAAAATTATTAGATAATTAATTTTTTATTATATATTTATTATATAATTGGATTATGTTAGGTTCATGACTTAAAACTCATGGATTTATTTCTCGATCTAATTTTAATTTAGTATAATTTCATTCTAAATAAACTCACAAAAATGTAATGAAGTAGGGATGAGATAAAGTTGTAGGTTGGATTTTATTGGGTTACATTGTACTTGCTTATATATTTTTTTCTTATATTTTATTTTTATGTCACTTTATAGTGTATTTGGAGAGAGAATATTAAGATTATATTTCATTTTTATATTAGATTTAAAATACTTTATGACAAAATATATTATTTTAGTAAAAAATTATAAAAGAATTTGAAATTTTAAAATTTTATGAGAGTAATGAGATTACTTAAAATTAGATAATTTTAAATTTCAAAAAAAAGTAAAATTTTAAAATTCTTGATATGTTTTATTTTATATTTTTTCTCTTCAAATCTTTTTATTAATTTGATTTTGATTTGAAGGTTATCGATTTGATTATGGTTTAGACATTGTTATAATTACTTTCAGTTTAGTTGGATTATGGATTTTTATTAATGTTGATAGAAAATATTTTCAATTTACATTATTAGGACTGTTGTGTTGTTATAGACTAGTATTATTTATAGTTATTATTTAAGGTTTTTTCGATTAATGTCAAGAAAAATATTTTTTTATATGTAAAGTAAATTTTTGTTAATTGACGTCTTTTCATTATTATTACTATTATTATTTTTTTATATTTACAGTTATCATTATTTTATCATCTACAATAATATTATTTTTTATTAATATTTTATTAGGATTTTTTTTCTATTGTTGACCAGGAAAACACTTTCAATAAATGGTAATTAGGATTGTTTTTTAGTTAAGAGATTTTATACTCAACTTAATCTAAAAGTCAATAGAACAACCTTAATTTAGCATAACCTTAATTAATAATATAACTTTGATCGATGTCAACTAATTTGATCAATCTCAACCTCAATAACTGTGATCGATGGACCAAAAATAATTTCGATGATGCAAAAGATTAATTAACATCAATTGAAAAAATCTTAAGATAAAAAATTATTAATATTAATCCTTTTGAATTATTAATATTTAAATTTTTTGTTGCATTTAGTAGTAATTAAAATATTTTATAAAAAAACTAAAATTTAATAAATTTGAATTATCTAATTAAATTAAAATATTTGAAATGTGATTAATTTAAATTTATTATATTCAAATATTTTAAAGATTGTGAATTTTCTTTTTCAAATGCAGAAATAAGGTTATATTTAGTATGATAGAAATGGAAGGAAAGAATATAAAAGATACTAATAAAAATAAAATAATGTAAAATTGGAAAGATGAAAATTTGGAAAAATGTGAGATCCACCGACAAAGTTTTTTTTTTCAAAAAAAAAAAATAACAAAAAATTGAAAAAATGGTGTAAAAAAAAACTATTGTGGATTATGATAATTAGGGAAAGAAATGGATTAGGATAAGTCAAACTCTATTTAAACGTAAATTGTATTTTACAATTTCATAGTTTAAACATTGGTGTGTTACTTGTGACCTTTTTATAAGTGCCGTCTGACTCGTGAACTTATTTAAAAGTTCATTTTATATTAATACTTTAATATATTGTATAAATAAATATTAAATGAAGTGTAGTTTTAAAATTAAGTTTGACCTTCTTAATCACTTATATATGTTATAGTTTACATATTCTATACTATTCAGATTTCATATATAATAGTGGAATAGCAAAATCAGTAGGATTGTCTAATAAAATGTAAAAATATCACATTCTTGGTGAATGAATTCAGTTGAAATAAAATATTATGGTAATTATAACTAATGCAATTATCTTCTTCGTATATGTAATATCACTCTACACCATCCAATTAAAATTAATATAATACATTTACCTTATATTTTTAACCTTACTCACTAACTCTCTCAATTAATTGAGTTTGAATTTTAGTTAAAATAAATTCTAAAGTTTATTAAAATAAACAATATTTTCTGCACTATGTGCCTTCTTGCATAAATAGGTTTCAATTAAAACATTTTTAACATGCATCTGTACTTTATAGATATAATATCATATTTCTTTTTAAAAAAAGTAAAATCTATTATATTTGTTTTGATTCTACGATTTACATTTTGGTTAACTTTTCACGATCCTACACGTAAACTTGAATTTAATTACATTACCAATACCTACTAAAAAGGACCGTCATCATCATTACCACAATGATAGTTAAAATCGATTTTATAGTTAAAATAATAAAAAATTCAAACAAAATTTTAAATAGTAAAATCTTAAATTTTACTTTCTAAATATATATATATATATATATATATATATATATATATATATATATATATGTGTGTGTATATTATTTTAATTGAGACACATTCATTTAAGAAGGTCAACCATGAATGTTGTTATTTATTTAACTGTGTTTGAAATTTGTTTAATTAAAACTCAATTCTAAGAGGAAGTAAACAATTCTTAAGATAAATTTTAATTATATTAATTATTTGATTCAGATGACAACACACTTAACAATTAAAATTTTAATTACATTAATTATTAAGTACATCAAGTTTTATTTAAATTTAAATTGAATTTAATTAATTCATCCAATAAGGTAAACAATAGTATTGTTAGTGTAGTGAACAACAATTCTGTATTATGAATGAAATTAGAATAGAATATTGTATGTAAAGTTGTAGAGTCTTACAATTTTACAATTAAAATATCAATCTTTATTTTAACTATCTTAGTGCATTAATGTAAATGACAGTGATAATATATTTTTACCTAATACTTTCTCAATAAAAGTAATAAAAATTACTTATCATTTTATATTAATTGTAATATTATTATATTTTAACTAGAAGTCCTCAAATTTTTTTTACATGTGGACACAATAAACAAGATAACAATCACACCACCAAGTAAAAAAAATAAATAAGAAAACTCCATTAAAAATTATAAAACTTTATGAAAGAATTTAATAAAAATCAATTAAAAATATGTAAATTTATGAGAAATTTAAATTAAATCTACTAATAATACATACATAATATCATATAAGAGGATATATCATTTGATAACTTCATCTTTTAATTGAACAATTTTATTCTTTAATAAATAAAAAGTAATTTATTTATTTAATAAAATAAATAATTAAATAAACTTTTTATTTTAAAGAACTAGTTTTTTAAATAATATTTATGTAATTTTTTAATACTACTTTAATAAATTATATACATATATTATTGTATTGATTTTTCTATTTTAGTTAATTATTCACAAAATAATAAAACTTTAGAACTTATAAATTTATATATATTTTAATGTAATAAAAATGTTATGACACGACACCTCTTTTTCCGCTAATAATAATAGTAATAATAATAATATTCCAGATAATAAAATAATGATAGAAATACAAAGTAATGAAATAAAACAAAAATTAAATTAAATAGTCAGAAATTTGATTTGTACTTATTTTCTTTATCCAATCAAACAATTTATTTTTATTCTATGTATACTATCAATTCAACAATATTTATGTTTACTCTATTTCTTGTTTATCTTCTGCTTTTCTGCTTTACACTTTTCTTTCCTCAATATAAAAAATGCCATATGAAAAAAAGACTAAAAGAAAAATCACACGTGCACATAAAAAGAATTTTCGTAGTTTTCAAAATTCTTTCTTATGTGCGAATCTACAAAATATACTATATATGAAAAGAAAAAAAGACAGATGTGGAGAAGTAGTTTCTTGACGTTTAAATACCTCTGCAATTCAAAATTGGAAGACCAAAACCCCAACGGCTGACTGCAAAACTCAAGAAGCCGAGAACCAAAGCCATGGATTCGTCTTCAGACAGATTCCTGCTCGGTTTCATGGAGGCCAACATCGTCGGCGTGCAGCACCATAACGGCACCGTCCGCGGCCGCTCCTTCGTCGTCCTCCACCGTCAGCCCTGCAACACCCACGACGCCAACGCCATCCAAGTCAGCAACATCCAAGGCCAACCCATCGGCTACATTGAACGCACCATCGCCGCCGTCCTCTCCCCTCTCATCGACAGCGACATCATCAACGTCGAAGCCATCGTACCCGACGGCCGGAAAACCTGGCGAATCCTCTGCCAAATCCACATCTTCGCCCGCCTCGAAGACTTTGCCGCCGTCAAAGACGCCATCTCCCGTTCCCCCCGCAGGCTCATCACTGAGTCCGAAGCCGCCTTCACCCTCTCTGAATCCGCCGCCGTTAAGGCCACCAAGGCGCAGAAGAAGTCCATGACCGTCGACGCCATTTTCGACCTCGTCAACAGCAACCTCGACAACAAGAACCGCGCCATCGATATCTTGGAGCCTCCCAGGAGCATCATCAGAACCGAGCTTCTCCCTCACCAGAAGGAGGGTCTGGCGTGGCTCGTTCGCAAAGAAAAAGCCGATGAATTGCCGCCCTTTTGGGAAGAAAATGATGGCATGTTCGTAAATATCTTAACCGATTATCAAACCGATATAAGGCCCGACCCTTTGCGAGGTGGCATCTTCGCCGATGGGATGGGGTTAGGAAAGACCTTAACTTTGCTTTCTCTGATTGCTTTTGATAAAAGGAGCCAAATGGGTGTCTCTAAGAAATGGAGAACGGACAGAAAGTCGGTTTCTTTAAAGAATCGACGAAGGAATGAAGGTGAGTACTCCCTTGGAACCGGAGTGAAAACAAAAGCAACGTTGGTGGTGTGTCCTCCTTCTGTTATGTCGGCATGGATAACGCAGTTGGAGGATCACACTGTGACTGGTGCACTGAAGACTTACTTGTATTACGGGGAAAAAAGGACAGAGGATACTGAGGAGCTTAAGAAGCATGATTTGGTGTTGACTACTTACACTACTTTGTCTAATGAATCGATGGGGATGCCGGCAAAGGTAATGGAGTGGCGGAGAATTATATTGGACGAAGCACACACCATCAAGAATTTCACTGCCAAACAGAGTCAGGCGGTTTGCAAGTTGAAAGGTAAGTACAGATGGGCAGTAACAGGGACACCGATTCAAAGTGGCTGCATTGATTTGTTTTCTTTCATGGTCTTTTTGCGGTTTGATCCG
>Ga0099824_1003775_pt1 | contig 22023 bp, 10 predicted proteins | sample SiratrowhiteBW_FD_76837 | JGI IMG/M metagenome (GOLD analysis project Ga0099824, IMG submission 76837) | Root nodule microbial communities of legume samples collected from California, USA - Siratro white BW | ecosystem: Host-associated > Plants > Roots > Nodule | place: USA: California... | reverse complement strand
TTTTTTTTTTTTTTTTTTTTTTTTTTTCTCTAATTCTTCAATTTCAGCTTTTCCTCTACCTAGACATTGCTCATCATTCCACAGGGTAACCAAGAGTTTGAAGCATGGAATTAAGATGAAGAAAATTAATTTGCTCTTTCTCTTCTTTTCCTTTCATTGTAATGGGAGTTGCTGGCTCAAACTAGAAAAAGGCTTAAACACTTATTTTTTAGACTGGTTTAAACACCAGTCATTCTTTTTTTTTTTTTTCTAGGAAGAATCACACAAATTAGAAAGGTATGCATGCTGCACATTTTTTTAGTAATTGATTAATGTTTAAAAAAAATTATTGTATTCTCATACCATATAAAATAGCTACTATGCTCACACAATGAAGCCTGAGTCTAAAAGAAGTTTATTTCAACAGTAATCATCATGTACAGGAATTGTTGATAATGTTGAATCAAGTAAAATTAATAAATATTTTCTATTGATATTATCTCAAATATATTATGTGAGAGCATGAGTTATCTTACGAAACTTTTTAGAATTAGAAGTAAGATTCTTTTTCCAGATTAAATCGTTTAAAACTGCCGCAGCCTTGCTCTCAAAGGGTTGTGCGTAGCAATTAGATGGAGGTTGCTCACCTTAATCCAAATTATGTGCTCGAGCAATATAAAGATTCAAGAATTAATATTATTATAATATAAAATTATTAAAACGGTTGTTTCAAAGATTTGACTTTTTATAAAAAATATTTAGTTATTATTTTGACATAATTTTAATTGAATTTTTTTATAAGCATAAGTATTAGTAAAAAAAACATCTTTTATTTTTTCAAACATTGATAAGCAAACTATCTCTCATTTCATAATTCAAAGACATCAATATCATAAACTATTTCTCATCACAAAATTTGTCCACCGTCTAAGATTTTCAATTACTTTTTATTCTAAGATATTCACCTAATGATCAAACCATTGAAATTTTTTATTTAAAAAGCTCACCACAAATTTGTTTATCTCGTAAATAAAACTCTTGAATTTTTAATTAAATGAATTTTACAAACGAGCATATGGTTTATCTAACGAATTTGTATAAAAATTAATATTTTTTTGCAAAATATAACATGAATGTAATATAGTTAAAAATGTTTTTTTCAATTTATTTTATATCTATCATTGAATAAAATATTTCCAACTAACTACAACTTCAACTCAATATTCATGTCATTTATTCTAACATGAAATTGATAAAAAGCACACTGTTTCAAAATCATTCAAAAACTATCAAGTTTATATCAAACTCAAATTAAATTAACACACTTGAAAAATACAATACAGTGTGATGATGTTACCTTCACATCCAAATCATCTATCCTAAAGTATTATTAAAAATTAATACTAGTTTCCTTTACCTAATTAGCTCTAACAACATAGATCACAACTCCAGTTGACTAACAGGAAAATTGATCATGTATATAAAAAGTGTTTATCAATAATCTGAACATAGCTAGCTTTGAAAATACTATATGCATTACACTTTGCCCGAGACATGCATAAATTTTCAAAACTAATTTAAGTAAAGTGAGTAAAGGAAAACTTACTCTAAAAAAACTAATTAATCAGATAGACTTATTATATTTTTTACAAATATTCCTATACCAGATTCCTATTTTTAAGATAATGAACACATTAGTCATATTTTGAGAGAGAAGGAAAAAAAATGAAAAAAGTTTTGAAAAGATGATAATTCTTTTGAAACGAAGCTTTAATAACTATTTTTTTATTTATAAGTTTTTCACTTTAATTTTAAAATAAGCATACTTCATCTCAAATCCTACCACTTATATTCTTAAATAATTTTCCAAGTCGTGTGATCAAATTCAAATTACAATACAAATATTGTAACAAATCATAATAAGAAACTTATCTATAACATGTCATCTAAAATCAATTTGAAGCTATTATAATCGATTTAGAAAAAGGAAAGAAATTTCTGCAATTTTAAAAAGATTTCCACAACACGTTTTTGTTTTTATTAAAAATAAAATAATATATTAATTTTGGTTAATTTTGTTTGAATTTTATTAATAGTTGAAGTAATTAAACATGTTTTTTTATCTTTAATAATTATAACATATGTTTATTATGAAAAAATTATTATCAATATATAATTCTTTAAAGAGAATCACTAAGAATTTTAAATTTATCAATCAAAATAAATAAAAAAAATCCCTTGAAAGTTAATTATAAACTAACATTAACTTTTATTTTAATAAATACATTTAACCATTACTAAAGAATAAACATGCATTAAATTATATCAACCATTAATGTAGTTTCAACAAAATTAAAATATTTATGTTAAGATTATTCTTTTTATTTATTGTGCAGAAAGTAAAATATATACAGACTCTTTATTTATATTTTATTATTATTTTAATGTATCCTGTAAAAGAAAAAGTGAATTGTTTAGAACTAGAAGTATATGTATGAAGTTAATATAATATCTTTGGGCTGTAGTCTATGTTAAGGTCCTATGTTGGAAAGTTGGACATGTATCCTTCCCCTTCAAGTCTGGTCTTCGTATCAATTGTGGTTCCCAGGTAGTTCAAGATTGAGAAGCATTTCCTCATATCTGGCATAAGATTTTTTGATTTTAGATGTGCCATGCTTGTTTTACATGTGTGCTAAAGAAGGACGATAAAAAACATTAGAGGTTCTTCATTAGTTTACTTGTTATATTTGTTTAACTTAGATTTTTAATATGAATTAATATAATTATTATAAATGCTAACTAAAGTTAGCTCAATTAGCTAGACAAGTTATGGTGTTATTGTTGTTATATGTATTTAATTTGTACTTATAAAATAATATAATCAGTAAATTATATTTTTAGAAACTAAAATGATGTATTAGTAAATGTTCTAACATACATTATTTTCTTCTACTTTCACCTAACATCCTATTTTCATAGTCATAAATTTAATATTAGTACTTTTACTTGTGAGTTTCTATGCATCGTTTCAGCGATTGTCTACACGCCATTCCATGATTAAACTTTAGCTCTTCTGTCTTTAGTCGGCTTACGTCACAGTAACATAAAAATATTCTCTCTTTATTCAGTGCCCCTAACCTCCTCCTTTCTTTGATACTATGTTCCGTAAAGCACTCTTATCATTCCTTTTTCCCTCGTTTTAATAATTAAATTCATTTATCTAATTCACATTCAAAACATACAAGTAGTAAAAAAATACATAATAAAATAAAATAAAAACTATAACAAAACTCAAGTTATTATTGTGGTAAATCTAAATAAACTCTACTAGGAGGAATAAGGAGCCTAGCCTATATTTAATACCCAATGTTAAATCTATCTGAGTTTGTGCTGAAGTTATGTAAATTTAATAAGGGAGATTGGAGGGTATTGAAAGAAACAATTTTTTAGTAGTAAAAATAGTAAAGAACTGTGAAGAAACCAAAGGGCTTAGCACACGTGTTAGCCACGTGATCTATTGACACGTGTCGTCTGATTTGGTTGGTCTTTAAGTGGTTAAACTGTAATAAGGTGGAAGTGTGAGGGGGTTTTGGTTCTAATAAAAAATGTACATCTATACAACCTAGTTCCCCGGTACGGTTTCAGGACATGTTTCTCTTGTCGGGGCCAATCGAGCAGTTACGTAATGCGACGCCGTTTCCCCTACCATGATACCGTTGTATTATCCGTAATGCCGACAAAGATACTTCTGAGTCCCTTCAAAACAAATTGAGGAGTGTAATATTATACTGTTGTAGGTATGGTTTTTGAATTTCATTCATAGTTCAGTATCAACTCAAATAAAAAGTTATTTAAAAGAATCTTGAAATTAATCCTTAAACCATATTGACATATATAACCTTAAAGACTGAGATAATAAATATTTAATATTTTTTAAAAAATTACCTAAATAGTTTTGTTTTTCTGATTTGAAAAGATAATGGTGTTGATTTGTTGAGAGTGTATTAATTTGGGCAGGAGGTGAGGGTGGATTAACCAGAGGGTTATAGGAAAAGAGAAAAAGTGAAGAGGAAAAAAAGAAAAGGGAATGGGTGGCATCCCTAAAATGAAAAACCTCAATGATTTTACTGTGAAAGCCTGTCCCGTCCCGTCCTTCCCTGCCAACTTGACAAATTAAGATGGGTTACAGTGAATGGGCTCAGAATTGCAGGCCATACCATTTTCATGCTAAGAAAGAAACCATTTTCACTGCACCACACACACTAACCACTCAAAATCAAATCAAATTCCCAAATTAAATCTACTTCATTACTATAACTATTCTACACTACTCTCCTAATAACTAATAATAGTGGTAATAAACTGTAGGGTCATCACTCCAAGCGCGCATATTTATTACTCACATCTAACCTCAAGTGGGGTCAATAACTTAACCATGGATTAGAACCAGGGTTAAAAACACTACTGGTTAAGAAGCTCCACCACATAACCCAAACCCAAACCCAGATTTTTATTATCATCACTCTCTCAACCCAACTCAACTCAACAAAACAACACCATCATCAACACTGCTCCTTCCTTCTCCTCCCTCTTCCCACCCCTTCTTTTTTCTCTCTTTCCATTTTCTTCCTGTTTTATTTCCCCGTATAAAACAGTGCCACCCACCACCACCTCCACCACCATACTTCAACTCTCATGTCTCATACTCCTTTCTAATCTCCACAAAAAACCTAACCCTTAAAAGCAAACGTTTTTTTTTTGTTTTTTGTTTTAAATATTGTTACTTTGACTCACCCTAGATGTTAGAGCCATGGACATAACCCCAACAACAACGATAAACAACACCACTCCCAGTGCAACAACAAAATCCCCAGAACATGACACCGAAACACCCATCAGGATCAACACCCCCACCGCCACAAAAGCCTTGTCTTTTTCCAACGGGGTCCTCAAGCGCCACCATCACCACCACCACCACCACCACCCCATGTCCGCCGCCGTCACCTACAAAGAATGCCTCAAAAACCACGCCGCCAACTTGGGTGGCCACGCCTTAGACGGCTGCGGCGAGTTCATGCCGTCCCCCACAGCCACTGCTGCCGACCCCAGCTCCATTAAATGCGCAGCCTGCGGCTGCCACCGCAACTTCCACCGCCGCGAGCCGGATGAGCCGCCCATCGCATCCACCACGCATGTGATCGAGTACCAGCCGCACCATCGCCACCACCCTCCGCCTCCGTTCCAGGCGGCGGCGGCGGCGAATCGAAGCCCGAATTCTGCATCCCCGCCGCCGATCTCCTCGTCTTACTACCCCTCCGCGCCGCACATGCTCCTCGCCCTTTCTGCCGGACTTGCCGCGCCGCCGGAGAGCACCGCCGCACCCTCCACCGCACTCACCAGAAAGCGGTTCAGAACCAAGTTCAGCCAGGAGCAGAAGGAGAAGATGCACAAGTTCGCTGAGAAAGTGGGATGGAAGATGCAGAAGAGAGACGAAGATTTGATTCACGAGTTTTGCAACGAGATTGGCGTGGACAGAAGCGTTCTCAAGGTTTGGATGCACAACAACAAAAACACTTTGGCCAAGAAAGATAATAATAATGTTAATATTACTACCAATGATAATATTACTAATAATATTAATGATAATGATGCAAATGGGGGTTCCAAGGGGTTTGAAGATCCTAATAGCAGCATCGGTGGTGGTGCTGAAGATCGTGGTGAGGATCCGAGTAGCAATCACTTTGGTGGGGTGAACGTTGGTGCTAACGGGTCTTCTTCTACTTCTTGATCTATGAGGGGGTGAAGAATAATGTGATAGATAGGTTAATGATCATGATGCTGTTGTTGATGATGATGTTACTACCAGTTAATTAATTAGTGGTTTAATTTCCTTTTTTTTCTTATATTGTTGATGAGATGATGATAATCAAGCACCTTAATGGGAGAGAATGATATATCCAGAAGGGAATTTATTTTGCTTTCTAAGCTTTTAATGGCTTTATTCTGAATTAGTTAGTGATACATAGTTGTTATGTATGTATATGTTTATCTTTGGCGTGATCTTCGGGCTCTGTCTGTTTGAGTGGTGCTAGCACTGAACAGTGGGCTTGACATGCAGTGTGCAGTTTTGTTCTGAGTTTTTAGAAGAAGATGGAAGCTAATTAAATTTCTGTGATTTCTCATTTTCTCCCCCGTAAGACATGGAAAAATGGTAATAATGGTTTTTTTTCTCTGTATCTCATGTTTGAGAGAAAGAGGCAGAAAGTGTTGCTGCTTACGGGGTTTATTAAATCATGGGAGGTGGTGAAATCCTGGTTCTGTTCCATTCCTATGGCCATGTGCAGCTGTGTGTGCTGCTTTATTCACAAAATAATCATCTGATAGGTAACAGGCAAAAAAAATCATATTCTATTTGAGGGTTCATTAAAAGTTAAAACTGTAAGCTTTTGATAATCTAAGTATGTACTTTGGATAAGGGTATAGATTAATAGTTCATGGGAAAATTCTATATATTTTATTAATTCAAAAGAAACCTTATTCTATGCTACTTTCTTAAGATAATCTTGTGTGATTTAATTAGCGTCTAGAATGTTGTATAAACCAAAAAGATTTTGTTGGGTGGGAAATATTTGGGAGTACTTTCCTTTTAAAGGAAGTAGATCTGTCTAACACTAAAAAATAATACGTAATAAAAAAGTGACGAGAGAAAAAGAGAGGTGAAGTAGGACTATTGTGTGTCTTGTCTTCCACCCTTTTACGCTATGGGGTGTTTGTTTGCCATCACTTGAACCTATTAAGTTATTTGTGTGTGGGCCCACACTGTGGTTTGTTTTGGTTTTTGGTTAGTGATGAAGTCAGTAATCTTGTTTTGGTGGGGGTGGGACCCTCGAGGGACTGCTCTTGGTGCTGCTAACCAGCAAGTCATGGGCTGGTTCTGGACCCCTTAATTGCCCTTAAAAACTGGGGTGCCTGATGCAAAGTATGAGGGGTTTTGTCAATTTTCCCAGCTAAACACAATAGTTCTACACTGTAGGTAATTGCTTTCGCATCCTTCAGTCTACACCACTTCAACACGCCACAATGTAATTATTTACCTTTCTAATTGCTAATAATGTCTTCTAGTGTTGAACTAGTGAGTTATGAGTATCTCAATCAATTAATGAGATTTTCTTCTTACTATTATTCATGTATGTTGACTCTATTTTCGTTCTTACGAAGAACATTGACATTGACTCATTGGATTTGTATATGAATCACCCATGGGTAAACTCGAAGTATTGTTAGAGAGAAAGCACTCAAAAGAAAAAATTGTTTTAAGTCACCATTTTATGAAATATAAATCCACTTTGTGGTATTTTTGATATGGATGAAAGAGACAGAACTGTAGCTTACAGTTAATTAGCATTGACATGACCTAAATGCATTTCTTTACTAGCACTCCAAGACATAATTTTTGTTTGAAGTCGTTGGGCAAAGCAATTTGTCTGAAAATGTATTTATTTTATTGAGTTAAAGCTGGATGTTACCTTATGAGAAATTTGAAAGAATTTGAATTATTTTTATTTTCTTGTTTTTATTATTTTCTTCTTCATATGTTGAAACAAATTATCGGTTATTGATACACAAGTATAAACTTAAAATAAATAAATGAATCATAGGATACTATTTTTTTGATAAAATACTCCAACTATATATTTTGATAAAATAATATATTGTCTCAATAATTAAAAAAATGTTTATGTAATATCCCAAAGAAAAATATATGCAAAGAGGATGTTGGGTGTGTGCTGCTTATGGTAGACATATTGATCCAAATAGATGTTAAGTCAAAAATACTTAATTTAGTTTTTTAAGGTCATGTTTCCGAGTTTTTATTGAAGTTTTCAATAAGAATCTCTTCCTCGCAAGTTCTACCAGTAGAGAAATTTCAGATGTCACTGTGTAAGATGTGCTTTTACGCAACAATCCACAAAAACTCAGTTTTAACAATGAAATATTAGTTTTAATTGGGAAATATTCTAATACACTTGAATAAATATCTCTGTTATGAATGGTGTCATGTACAAAGTAAAAATCCATTTTTTGTTCATTCATAGAAAATTGGATTAGTAATTATGCTTAAACCTGCTTGACTAACATTATTGATGTACTTCATAAGAAAGATTTGGGAAACTGAAAAAAAGAATACTTTTTTTTTTCAATTGAAGTTGTACGAAAATTATAAGTGTGTTCTAGACATATTTTTTTTGAAGTTACAAGGTTGGGAACTAAGTTCACTGTGATTACTATTGAATAAAATCACACACCATTCATTGTTAATTTAGTACACAAACATGTTAGAAAGGCTAATTTATTGACGATTACTTGGTCTGTATTTTATTATGTACATATAGGAGGATAATGTATTCTACTGCATGTTGATTGTGATATCAATTTATATGATATCGTGACTTTGATTAGACATGTTTTCCTTTAATACAATCATATTTGAGCAGTTATTCCATTTTTGGATCATTAGCCAATCTTTTAGAAGATCAAAAAACAACAAACAATATTTTGTTCTTCAGCTAAAGTGGAATATAGATGGTTGAAAGGCTTCTATTCCATATTAGGTGTGATGCATTCGAAGTTTATACATAGATATTAATTTAATTTTTCATAAACGAATGAAACACATTAAAATGGAATCTCACTTTTTACATGACAGAGTCTACAATCGAAATATTTTCCCCGTGTATATATTTAGAAACATTTATGAAAACGAGATTCTGACTTTCACTTTTTCAACTTGGGCATTTTGATCCTCGTGTTCCAGTTAGAGAGAGCATTAGTACTGAAAATTGAGATCCTTAGTATTGAAAATTGAGACGTGGTTTCTTTTTTAATTCACAAGTCTTGATTCTAAGCATAAATTTTGGTGCAAAATATTAATTTCTTACTATTGTGGTTACATATTTTTTTCCAAAATTTTAATTGTGTATAATTTATAATATTATCGATAATTTGGATAGTTTCTTTCAAGGTTGCATTAGATCACAATTCAAGAAAACACTGTTAACATTAAAATATTATTTTCAATGAGTGAGACCTCCCGTGACTGTTACAAAAGAACAAACGCGATGAAGAGGAGAGAGCCTGTGTGACAGGAAAAAATAAATAGAGATGGTCCCACAAAATTTATGATAAGAACTAATAATTAATTTTATCATGATTAAATGGGTATCAGATCATTTTATTAGCCTTATAGTTTCTAACATGCTATCTTTTAAACTTAAGAATTTAGTTTCTTATGTTAGAAAAAGATTTCAATGAAATATAAGTAGGCTATTTCGTTAGTCTTGTATTTACTTGTAACTTTGTTTAGCATAAAAGAGTAAGCGTCTATGTAGGTTAAAAATAATTAGGTTATTTTCTCATTTTTATGATTATTTGCATGATACTTTTTTTTAGAACAAAAGGGTACGTAGTGCTTATGTGTGTCAAAAAGAAACCTTATGTGCAAAATATACATGCGAGATTTAGTCTATGTTTAAAATATTATTATCAAATTCTAATAGTTTTTATTTATATGCAAATCCTGATTGAAAGTATAAGATTGGGTATATGAATAAAAGTCCAATTCTTATACTCCTTGTCTCTATCCCTTGATTTAGAAACATTTGCACTTCCACCTAAGTCAATAAAACTATTAACATTCCCTTTGAACCAAACTTTAAAAGCTATCATTTGGGAGCACATTTTTCTCTATAACAATAGTGGACTTTCATTCCTCCATCTTGTCCAATATCAGCATATTGATACATCCTTGTCAAAGGATAATTGTTTCTTTTTCCTTTTGGTTGAGGATTAATTAACAAGATAATATATATTATAATCACAGAAATGTGGTGCAATGCAGTTATCTTAGATAATCATGTAGGGTTACTTAAGATGGGAGTTAACTTGTTTTGTGGTGATTAAGATAGAGCTGAACTTAGGTTAAACCCTGAACAGTGAGTTGATGGGCAACTTTCTGTCCCTACCTAAAACATTACACTGTGCCAATATGATGTGACCTTCTAGTTCCTCAATTACATGATTGGATAGATGAACTTGGTTCTTCTCCTTCTTCTTCTTCTTACTTTTAAGCTTTATTATTATTTTAATTCTGATAATTCTCACCAATAAGCTACCCCTATTCCTGCACTTTCCTTCACCTTGCACGTGTTCACACAGTAAATTCAAATTTGAAAGATCTACATTTAATAGCCAAATAGGCTTAGTTAGGCATGAGCCTCTCATCAATTCAGAATTCAGAATTGGAGTAACTTAATTCACACACAATTAATTAAGAAACTGTTTCAGATACGTGCTTTGGATGCAGAGATGTGACGTTTGTCATACAAGCAGGAGTGACGACAAACAACACCACAGAAAAAGTCAAGCACAAATTCATGTCTAGTATTTAGAAAATGACAGTGTATCATTATTTTTATACTTTCAATTTAAACAGGATTTAAACAGCTTTTAATTATTTTACAAAAATTATTAATAATTTGTGGTAAGAAATCAGCAAACATTGATGGTATCAGTTACTACATCCATCATTTCTGATTTTTAATTTAATTAAAAGCAAACTTTTTGAAAAGATATTTCATATATGTGTCTTAATTAAGTATTTTATTTTATTGTTTAACGTCATTATTTGTTTGTTTTTTTTTTCTTTTTGAAGTGAGGTATTTGTGCAGGCTAATGCGTCAGTATTTCAATCGGACGCGACGTGGGTAAGTAACTCCGTACAATTTCAATTATCCATCAGTCTAATATCGTGTCATCTTTTTAATATCAAACTTCATATAATATGTATATACCTTATCCAAAATAAACGGACATAATTATGACAATATAAAATTTAATTAATTCATGTGTAATATTATAATTAAAGGGATATATCGAACACTTCCAGTGTATGAACAGTATTTAATATTCTCTAATTTATCTTTCATTAGTATTGGTTCATGAGTTTATTCTCCTTTATACATTGGTCAATTTTTTTTTGAATTTGCTGTAGAAAAACATAGAAAAATATATTCCATTAAAAAAAATTATTTATCTAATAATTATTACATATCAATATTTTACTTACAGATTTGTTATTTATAAATTTTGTGGTAGATAATTATTTATAAAATTTATCAACAAATTTTTAAGTAATTAGATAAAATAAAAATCTGTAGATAATTTTTATTTAAATAAAATCGTAATTATTTTATGATTATTAATATTATTAATATTTTATTAACAACAATAATAATAATATTATTATTAATTTTATTATTTTTATTAATATTATTATTTTTAATAATACTATTTTTAATAATAATAATAATATTATTATTATTTTAATATTATTATATTATTCTTAATAATAATAATCATAATAAAAATAATAATAATTAAACTATGATCACAAAATTAATTTGATGTAGTGTTGTAAATTGTGTGTTAATTATGTGTAATAGCCTAATTTTTTTTATCTCGTTTTACGTCTTTAATTAATCTTTTGAGTTACGTACTTTTATGATACTTTCTCGTTTTCTAACTTTCTGTGTAAATTTAATCTCAGAACCAAATACGGTCTTAAATATAAGATTAAATTATATATACATATAAGATGTAAATATTATTATACTAAGTCACTTTTGTAAGAATCAATTAAACTTAAAATTCATTTTCTAAAGTGATATTCAGTATATCCTAATTAGATTTATTGGATCTATCAATGTGAATCTTTATCAAATCCTTTATTTTTATATTTGATATTCTGTATATAAGAAGATGTATTAAAGTATGTTATCGATTAAAAATATAACAAACTCATTTTAATAGAATTGGTATGTAAATATATTTTAAAAACACGAATGTCCTTGTAGTGTAAACTTTTAAGAAAGCTAAAATGTCACTTTCAAGAAAACAAATAAATAAGATATATATATATATAAGATCTAGATGATTTATTTATGGGGATTTTAGTATCTTCACTTTAGCACATAAATAATTTAATCTATTCATATTTTGACATAGATAAAGATATTTTTCTTACTATATATAGCTAGCAATCTTAAAATCCTACTTCTGAAGCATTCCTTTGAAACACTTCCCCCATTGAAGTTTTACCTAATGCTCCGATTGGTTGATGAGAAAAGACACCGCAAAATAAAAAGATCAAATCACCGGCATGGCCTAATTTATTCCTCACGAAATCCAAGTCCTTAAGTCAAATCCCCAATGACTTTGAAACCAACATGCAACCATGGGGATTCGCTGATATATTTTTTTTTAATGATTAGATTGTTGATTAATTTCGCTAAAGTTCAATTACCTTTGGATTTGGATTGTGTAGAATTTTAACTTGCAACCCCAAATTTTAACTTGAAAAGGGAACACACCAAATGATTGTATTTAACTCATTTTTCCATTAATCTAACTTAAACATATAATATAATATATTTATCTGTGACAAATTTTTAATTTAATCCCTATATATAAAAGTTTATATGCGGTAGATTCTTAATTTTTCTACATATATAATGTACTATTTATTTTTTTCCTATATGTAAAAGATTAAAGTAAGACTGTGTTATAGGTATGGAATTAATTTAAGGATCAGCTACAACTATAGAAATTAAATTGCATATGTGATACAACTATATGAATAAAAGTGTTACAACACGTGTAAGAATATATATATATAGCTAAAATAATCTATAAAACTATATAAAAACTAAAAAAAGCTACAAGGCTATAATAGAAGTATTTGATAAAACTAACTATCAATTAACTTAAAGTTGTAAAATATAAATAAAGACATGATTAATTATTAAATTAAATAATTGCATATTCAACAATTATAATTAATGTTTTAAATTTATTTTAAACATTATATAATCTAAAAAAATTATATGAATTAAATTTCAAGTAATATTTTTCTAAAAAGTTATTTTTATTATAATTTAAACTAATATTTTTTTAGTTAAAATTTGAACAATAAAAATATAGAAGTGAAAAATAATTCCCTAATAAAAAAAAACATAACTATAAAACAATAATCCAAAAATCATAGTAAGGACATTAAGTTTTTCTAAGATTAGTTTAATAAATAAGATATTAAAATATAAGTTCTATTTGAATAGATTATTTTGAAACTCTTATATGAATAATTTATTGAAATAATTAAAAGCTATTAAAAGAAGTTGTTTTGCCAAACACAAATAAAATAATTTTATAAAACATTTATTCTACCAAATTTATTTATAATTTAGATGAAATATTTTACCAAACACCCATAAGGCAATTTAATTTTGTTCCCACACGTAAGGGATCGTATAGGAATGTGTTGCACGTATGGAATTAATTTTGTTTTTTGTACGCTCGTAATGTTTGAAAATTGCCATGTTCACTGATTTGGCATTCTACTCGCACTTTCTTTATCCAACCATTTACAATTGATATAACACTTAATTTTGTTTACGCTTAACCTTGTTTAACTATTGATTAGTTTTACAAAAAAACAGTAGGAGTTGTTGATTTCTTAGATTGCTACATTTTTTTTTCAAATGGATGAACACATTATTTTCCAATGTAGAGTGAGAACAACTGGGTTGAATTTTCCTAGTTCACCATAAAGTAAACTGGGTTGAATTGTTTTTCTTTCTTAGCTTTAACTTGTGGTAAGTAGTGAATTAGATTAATTTACTCACAAAAATCAAATTCGTAACATATTAGGTACATAGAGACCAACTAATTTAATGTGCACACCAAGTCTATTACTATTCATTTATTAGAAATTTACAATTTTTACTTTGATGGTATCTTCTTCGTTATTGTTCTTATTATTATCATTGTAGTTATTAATAACTATAATTACAATAATAATGAAAATAATAATAATAATGTTCACGATTATAAAAGGACTTCATTATATATATATATTATTTAGACTTGTTAATGTATGTTGGTTTGCTCTGTAGAATGAATATTTTTGGTAAGTCCCTCAACATTTACTTTTATTTCAAACTCCTCCCGTGTCCATTTTCTTATTTCTTTTTCTGTGTATTCTTTAGTTCTTTGAAACAGTTTCTAGTTTTTTCCTTAAACAAATTCTATTATCAAAATGGGACTAAGCAATAATAAGGGTTTGTTTCAGAGTAAGTTATTTTTTGCTTTAAAGTCTCTATCTATATTGTATTCATTTAGTTATTTTGGTGAATGTTTTAAGGTTTTATAGGTCCAATCAATTAAGAAGCTTACAATCTGGATCAATTCAATTATAGGAGTAATTGCTGATAATATATAGAGCTGTATGTTATATTAAGCTTGAAATGTTACATTATTAATAAATTCTAACAATTATTTTAAAATATATTTAATGTCTATGTTAATAATGTATTTTTTTTTTCAAAAAAATAAGTGAATGCACTAGAGTAGATTTTTTGTTGAGATTGCTAACGTACACTGTTCTGACTTCGAAATTGTAATTGTTAACGTGTTTTTTTTAAATGTTAATATTAATTATTAAACCTTATTGCAAAATTCAACAATGATAAACTTTAGAGAAGTCATTTAAACGTTTTAAATAATCCGGTAAGTTTTAATATTGTAGACAACATATATGACTTATTTATATGATTTATTTATTTTTTTTCTTCTTTTACTTTGATATGAAAAAAAAAACACAACATTCCTACTATATATGTCATACACCTGTGTGTCCAACTGTCCGTATATCATTTAGTAATAACTTTCTAAATATGAAACTAACCAACTAACTATCAAAACATTCGATATTTTAATTCTGTGTATCGAAGTTTATATAAACATTTATTTATATTTTAAATTACGCATCTTTTCTCCAAGTAAAGTAGAACTATTAATTAGTTTAAACTTTATATAAAGTTTTATAATTCATAGATTAATATATGAAGACAGTAAAAAAAATCTATAAAGAAGAATCTCTCTCTCTCCCTCTCTTGTAAATTTTTGTTTTCTTTTTCTTCTCAAATGAAGATGTAAAGCAAGAAATAGGACCAGTTATTGCAAACCAAATAATGGACCACACAATTATTTGCAGCATAAAGATTATGTAAGAAAGTTATTATGGTGGTCCATTATATTTTTGAAGCCTTATCTCTAACAATCCTCATCTTTAATATTCTTTCATATCATCATCTTTCACCTCCTAAACCTTTGCCTTCGCACTTAACTAAATCTGCAAATATTTATACACACTATTCTTATTTCATTTTCTTTTCATTTTTCATTCATTCATCTTCATTATTGCACATGATACAGTGAGAAAAGTTAAGTTGATGGAATAAAAGCTCATCAAAAGAGGAACATTGAAAAACAAAACAAAACAAAACCATTAAAAAGGTTTGGCCCATATTTAATGGTCATTATCAATATTTTGATTTTGAAGAACATCTATTTAACCCACCACATCTTAAAAGCAAAAAGGGCTGTTGCTAAGTAATTATGACCTATATTCAAAGCTGTAAATAATAATTCTTCATTAAATTAGTAATGAAAATGTTTAAACGTTTATAATTTGTATGTATAAACATCATTTGTGACTTTCTAATCACAATTCTAACGATATAGTGTTCAAATATGATGTTTTGTTGATGATTTTTTTAGAGGGAGAAGTCAAATAGTAGTACTAACAACTTTGCATATATTCCGGCACACTTTTCAACCATTGACTACCTTGATTCGTTGGAAAATTTAGTATATGCTTTGAAATATCTTGTACATTATTATATATTTTTAATTTTTGTACAATGAGTCAATTTCAATTTATTTTTTTTAAAAACTTCTTTATTTTTCGTTTCAAAAGTTAAAACATACTTTTTATTATAATGAGTAAACTTTAAAGTTAGTTCTGATAAAATTTTGACTTTTATCTCTTTTACTTTTGAATTTAATATATATTTAAAATAGATTAATAAGCTTTTTCATTGACTACGCAATTGACAAGTGTAGCATAATATCAAAAATTCAAAAACAATTATTCCTCATTTTATAAGAATAGAAAAGAACAATCCTTTAAATATAAAAATTAAAATTTACTTGCTTTATGAAATGAAAAACACTTTTAAGTCTAACAAAATGTAAAACATAAAAAATCGAATAATTAACTATTTGAAATAAAAATATATTTTATATAAGTAAAATAAAAATACAAACATTTAGAAATTATTACAAGTAAGTTTGATAGAAAAATATTATTCAACAATAATCTGTCATAGAGCAAAATTACTAGTGTTGACCAAAATTTTCAGCTAATTGATAAAAAGAAACAAAAAAAAAAATCTATTTATAATCGAAACCTATTCAATTAAGTTTTTAAAATACGGGTGGGTATAGTTTTTGAAAAAAGAAAAAATATGACCTGGTTCAAAATCATAGATTGGAAATATGTTAAAAAGGCTAAAAGTGGTAAGTCAAATATAATTTTATTAACAAATACATGTAAAAATGACTTTTATTTAGATTACGAGATATGATTTTGAAATAACTAGATAATGAAAAGTATTTTAAAAAATATCTTTTAATAGACTAAAATACATTTTTTTCATTTGTTCTAAATTTTATTTTTAAATATTTTTTTAAATAATTTTAGTTGATCGATAATATTTTTCACAACCATGTTGTATTTACAAGGTAGTAGGTAAATTAAAATAGATCAATCAAAATGTTAATTTGAATAAATTTTTATTTTCTCTATAGGTGATTCTATCACTTATGAGTTTGTAGAATTTGTATATTCGATTTGTTTCAATCAACTAGAAAAACAGGAATGTTTTAATAATAAGTGGAAATGTTAGTTATATATGTTTGACACTTTGGAGGAGGCTTTGAATATTTGAGTAGGTTTGATGCACATGAAGTCATTCTTGGATAAGAGAAACTAACATCCTATATTTATTCAATTAAATTTAAATTATATATGTTGAATTGTGATAAATATTATGGATTGAAGATACATTCGTTTAGATTAGAAATACATAAATCTGTGATTTATCTAACGTATATATGTTTTAACTTAGTTGATATTTTGAGTGAGTCAAATTTAACTTAAGTTAGCTTATTATAATATTTGAATTCAAAATAAGTGTATTTTGATGATTGAATCATGTGAAGATGTTTAAGTTGTTGCATATATTTTAATGTTGTTACTCTGTTAATAGCTTATACATATCTCTTGGCCGTTGAATTGTGGCTAAATCCTAACAAACTAATTTTAACTAATTTCATTGTATAATGAAGATGTTATTTGTTTTGTTTTCTAAATATTTATAAGGATTTTATTTTATTTTCTTTATAATTACAGAAAGGATAAGAAAATGATTAAAATGTATTTTTTTAAAACTTTTCACAGATCTACTTTTAAAATCGTAAAATAGGACAAACTTATGTGAAAATGACATAAGCATGACTCTGTATTCAAAAGGGATTAATGTCACACTTAAATGGTTTTTAATTATGTTTAACAAAGCACTTAAATGGAAAATAATAAATATATTCTTGCGGATAATTTAAACATGTATTTTATCATTTGTTTATTGATGGATGAACAAAGTATCAAGGTATCATGTTTGTTTGGTCTCCACCATTATCTTATCTACTATTTTAAAATTATTAAAATGCCTCGCCCAAATACAAACAATATTATATGGAGATTTTTCGGAAAAATTATTGATTTGTTTTTACATATTAGGAATTAGTTAAATATTTTCATGCTTTTTCAAAATTTCTAGACTTTTGATTATTTTTTTTAATAATCTCAAAGTTATTAAATTTTTTCTTAATTTTTTTTAATGATTTTTATTAAATATATAAAAATATCCACAAAACCCGTTGAACACAGATAAAATCTATAAATATTTGCTTATCGAAAAATACAAATTTAATCTCACTAAATTGCTCGTTTGAATATGTCTATAAAAAAAATAAAAGTACAATCTTCTAACGAAAGCCCAAACTCTCAATGGGCTTATTTGGGCTGTTCTAGTAGTGGGCCTAGTAATAGTTAACCCATTTTAAATGTGGATTGATTTCGTTAGATTTCCGGAACCTCACAATAGCAGCTGAGAACAGTAATAAACAATAAAAGCACAAAATCGTTTGTGCTTTAGTTAATCAATTATATTATTACAAAAGTGTTTTTAAAATGTGACTTGATGAATTCCACCGTCTCACAATAAATATAATTTAACTGTTTATGTTTAATTTAATTCGTTACCTCACTTTCCAGTAAAATATTGATTTTTTGCTTTCTAAATTGTCCTTCAACTCATTATTATTTTTATATAAATTAAATTAATATATTTATTGAAATATTTAGATTATTTAAAAATAAAATTGTTTATATGTTGAAAAGAACAAATATATACTAAACAGTTTTTTTATATGTAATAGTATTTATTTTAAATAAAAAAAAAAATATTATTTTTTTTTATTAAAAAATATATTATTTATATATTTTATATTTTTTATATATATATATATATATATATATATATATATATATATATATATATATATATATATATATATATAAAGATGTTTGTGTCCACCCATATGATTGGTAGCACCAATGTCTAGATATCACATCATGTCACTGTCTAAAGTGATGCCTTCATTGGCCATCATGAGGATCCCTTCATCTATTGTTTTATCTTTCTCGACTAAATTTGCATTTTCGTTAACTTTCTTTTGGATTAGCAATCCTTTGAATAATGTTCATATTTTTCGCAATTGTAACATTCAAAATTTTGATTATTAAAGCAACCACATCTTCTACGATTGTAGCCTCATCCACGTCAATTTTGCTAGTTCGTTTGTCCTTTCTCTTCATTGTTGTTTCGACTACTATGACCGTAACCGTGACCTTCGGTCCTCATCCTCTTCTTAGGTTGCATTGAGCATACATCACTTTATCCTCCTTGATGGTCATTTTTGTTTGTAAGGCTTCCTCTAAGACTTCTTGTTTCTTTCTTTTTCTTCTTCTATTGTTCATGTGCTTCAATAGAACCCTCAAGATCATGGATGATCATTTCTTCCAAATTTCTTGACTCCTTGATCGCACATACAACATTTTCAAAGTTATGAGTCAATGATCAAAGAATTTCCTCCACAACCCTTGCATCCGTGAGGGTTTCTCCATTGTGTTTCGGTTGATTGGATATTGTTTGTACACGAGTAATATAACTAGATACATCTTCCGAATTCTTCATCCTCATTGCCTCCAACTCACATAGTAGAGTTTTAAGACGTATCTGTTTAACTCGGTTGATACTCTTAAACATTTTTTCCATGATGTCTTAGGCTTCCTTAGATGCACTAGAAATCTTCTAAAAAAATTGACTCATCAACAACTCTATACAATATGTATAAGTTGTCTTATCTTCGAGTCTATCTCAACATTTTGTATTGGCTCACTGAATATCTCATAACATTTTCTAGTTCTTCAAAACCTTCTTGCACCAGCTCCCAAACATCTTGAGATCTAAGGAGAACTTTCATTTAGATGCTCCAATTGTCATAATTTGTGGTTTGATACTAAATTGATGATAGAAGACAAATGATATTTTAATTATCTTTTGAGAAAATGAGAATAACATATATTATTCTCTAATGTTTTATTTCTCTATATTTTTTCTTTTAAATACGAAATACAATATATAATTTCAGAATAAATTCTTCAAATTCATTTTTTTATTCATAACAGTGACTTAATAATTAACATTAAAAAATATAAGTTTTTGCTAAAATAATATATACCCCTTAACAAACTAATATTTTTCAAATTTATTATTAATAGATAGACATTATGATGGAAGACTCGGCAATCAAGAGGCAGTAGTTCGGTAGTTGTGTTGTGCAACTTTAGTGGGCAGAACCTAAATTATTGTTAAAAGTGGTACTATAAGAGGCCTGCAAATACTGAACACGGTTTGAGCCATGCTGAATGCTGATGTTAGGAACATGGGAAGATTGCAGGGATATACTTAGGAATGATTATGCCTGATGAAATTCCTGTCATTTATTAAGATATATGTTTTGATAAGGGTTGAAACATCCCTTCCTATTTATATATTCTTTATAAAAAAGGAAAATAAAAAAAATCGTGAAAAGCTTATTAACGAAACAATTTTACAAAGCGCAATGCTGGAAGAAGAAAAGAAGAAAGCAAACTGATCATACTAGCAATAAAACGCAAAAGCAAGCAAAAAGTTGATGTGGAAAAACTTCAGATATCTTTTAAGGAAAATAACTTTTAAAATAAAATGAGGTATTTTAAGAACACCTCACCTTTTAAAAAGGTGAACACTAATAGGATGTTAAGCAAAAATTAACTGTTTAAATGTTGCAAGCTTCAAGTGGTGATACTTTATTATTTTATTATTATATAATATATTATTAGAAAATGATTTGTTAAAAATAGGTCTATTGAATGAACAATAGTGTAAAAATTATATTATATTATATTATATATATATATATATATATATATATATATATATATATTGTTTAAAGTTATCACAAAAGTATCATGTTTCAAGTATCAATGAAATAGTACATTCAATAAAATACAAGTAAATGTAAATGAAATTAAATTTATAAATACTTATTTATGCTAGAATACTATTCTTACCTATTATTTGCTAGCGCCATGCAACCTTAGATAATATTAGCTTAAGGCAACGTACAAATTACATTTTATTAAATGTTTTATATGTTTAAAAGTTGTAATTTGTTAAACTACATAAACATTATTTTTAACTAATATTTAGTTGGCTTTTAGTTTTTTTATTGTATTTATTATTCTGTTTGTATACGTTAATAACCAATTTACTAAAACATGTCGAGTGTTAAAAACACTTCGGACAAAGAATAATGAAAATAGAAGTTTTTTAATTGTCATTTAGTTATTTCTTCACTCTTTGAGACTTACATAGCAGAAGAACCAACCTCTAATAAGTATATGATGAGTTATCCTGTATGGTTTACCTGTCACCTAATCTCCCATTGCTAATGTAAGGAAATGAGACGACTCTTTCTTGAACTATATAATAAAAAGATCTTCCCCTCCACACCAATCACGAGTTTTTCTCCATTCCTCTGGTATATCCTCGTAACGCCCTTAATACTAGGTTTTGATATATTATCTTTTGAAACTTAGATAATCAGTTAAAGACTCTCAAATTAAAATTGTACCTCAATACCATGTTTTACTAAACACCATCAAACATCAATCACATGATATTTTTATTTTTATATATAAAATAATTTAAAATGAATTCATTAGAAAAGTAAAAATATTATTATTATTAAGTGTATGAAAGGTATATAAAGACAGAAGGTTTAACTTGAAACATTTTCCTTGTTCTAGTATATATGCTTCCTTAACTCCATGAGTTTGCAACTTATTATGTAGTTTAAACATAATAGTCCGTACTGAACAATTACTTACTTTTCTCGGCAGCCGTAATTATCATTTTACTGTATTTTCATTTTTCTTGGTGCATCCTCTTGATAGAATATAAGTCCGTAATTATAATTACCCTGCAGTCATAGCATTGTGTAGTCTCTTGTCATGAAGAAAGCTTGCGCAAGAAAAAGCCAAAGAACACAGAAAACACAAAAGATAGAAACAAGACGGAATCACACAACCCCACTCAAATTATTCACTGGCTGATCAAGGTGGCCGCGTCCATGTATATCCAAATGCCATGCACAGCAACACGTGCTCAACATGCACTTCAAATCGCTCACCATCTCAACCCAAACACCAACACATTGCCTTTTTCTTCGTCCGCTGCTAATAAGCGCAATCCACCTCCATCATCATCACAACCACCTCTATCTCTTCCGCCCTCTCACTTATTTTCAATTCAACACACGTCAATCTGCATGCAACCCCGTGGCCAAATGTCCATACTTGTTATCAAGAGCCTTCTCTCCTCTATTACTAACTATAAATACCCATAATCTCTCCGT
>Ga0099824_1003774_pt1 | contig 22029 bp, 9 predicted proteins | sample SiratrowhiteBW_FD_76837 | JGI IMG/M metagenome (GOLD analysis project Ga0099824, IMG submission 76837) | Root nodule microbial communities of legume samples collected from California, USA - Siratro white BW | ecosystem: Host-associated > Plants > Roots > Nodule | place: USA: California... | reverse complement strand
TATATATATATATTTATGTGTGTGTTTGTTCATGGTCTTGATCAGGTCATAGCGGATGGAAACAAAATACAATAAAAATAAAGTTAGAAACAAAAAAAAGAGACGCAAAAAGGTGTTACTGTTTTTGAGCCACGTCTAACTTTAGTGCCGCCATTGCTAGTGTCTTTTTAAATGTTTTTGTCGTTGCTGTTTCACACATTTTGATAACTAAAAGAGGGTGCATTTTAAATGAGTGGAATTGTCTTCTTAGGGGGATTCATTAATTCAAGTTATGTGGCCTCTGGCATAAAATTAACATCACCAAAGAGAAATTGGATTTCAATTTTGGACAACATGGAGCTACAGGATCTAAAAAATTGCTGTGTGCATTAGACTTATGGGTTGATTATTTCATACAAGAAAGTCTGGTCAACGAGTTGGTAAAGGAGACCACCTGAGTTTTAGCTTTAGTATAATTTATATTATTATTTGACCACTCGGTACTACCTTTGACTTTGGATTGGCTTGTGTTCAAAAGTTTCAATGGGAATGTGGACATGGACGTAAAACAAAAGAAATGAAAAAGGGTTTGTGAATAATATAACTTGGGAGGTAGATAATATAAGCATGTAATATCGTTTAGAGTTGGAAGTTTTAAATTAAGTGTGATTAAATAAGATTTTGAAAAAAAGGTTACATACTCAAATAAAGTAGTTTTATATTACCAATCACGATGTAAGGGTTAAAAATCATGCTAATCTGGATTTTCGATTTTCTTTAACTACCTTGTCAATGTTATTTAATATACAAGTCTTTAGTTTGGGTCTTCTTTGGGTTAGCTCTTCAATCTTTTAACTTTGTCTTAAATTTCATTTGAGATTGGTTTTGTCATCACCTGAGTGAAATTCCATGTATCGTATTCTTTTGTATTATTAGAAAAGTCTTCAACTGCATAAAATTGCTTCAGATTCAGTGTTCAAGCTAGTGATGTTGTGATGCATTTACCATTCCTTCCATTCAAGTAGTCACTTAATAAACCCTCTGTCATGTTTCTCACTCACAACATTCCTTTAAATCACCATTTAACAAAAATCTAGACTACTCCAAAATATTTTTATTGTGATTTTAGAAGGCCTTTCATCAAACACATACTGCCATATAGATTTGAATACATTTTTAGTCAACTTCCCCAATTAAAATAGACAGCATATTTAACTTGAAATGAATTCAACTTTTCTTTTGATTTATTTGGTTGTTTTTGAAACCTTCCAAGAAGGGACTTTCACACTTTCTTAGAGAAAAAACATATGGGAAAAAAATTGACCTCGCTAGTTAAGTTTAAAATTTGTTGTTTAACATTTGTTTGAACAAGTTGAGGGAGTAAAAAACAAGCACCGATTCGAATATAGTTTTAACTTAAAAATTTATAAATTTATAATATCGTGTAACTTTCGATAATACTGTTAAAAGAGTTTATTTTATATTATAGTTGTTATTATTATGCATATTTTATACAAGTTTTTATATCTTAAACTTATGGGTAAAAAATATATTATACCTTTTCTTTTCTCCTTTCTTTAGAACATGGTATGAATAGCTCTTTGAGTTTCACTATATGTTTTACTCTTTTTTCCTTCTATAATGTATTCTCAAAATTTTTATAATGTCTTCCTCTCTTATCTTTTATAGATGCATAATTAGTGTTCCGTATTAGGTGACTATTACTTATTCAAAACTTGTCTATTTTGTTAACAAAGTCACTTAGTGTATGTATCTATCTCAAGAATAGCACTCAAATGTATTCTATGATATCTTGTTGGAAAAATTCATCATGGTATACTTCTTTGTAGATCTTTCACGTCATTTTTGACATTGCCTTTAGTGATGCAGATTAGGGATCAAACTTGGATGATAATAAGTCTACTACAGGATTTTGTGTGTATGTTGGCTCCAATATTATTTTCATGGATCTCATAAACAAAGGTGGTATCCAAAATTAGTATTGAAGCTAAATATAGACGTATTGCTATTGCGTTTGCAGAAATTAAGTGAATCATGTCTCTTCTTAAAAAACTTCAATTTTTTTTTGATATTCTAGTGGTCTATTATGATAATCTTAGAGTTGTTCCTCTTGTTGTCAATTGTGTCTCACACTCCAAGTCTAAACACTTTGAGCTTGATTTACATTTCGTGTGTGATCAAGTTCAACAAAAGTTAGTTTGTCTTCTTGATCAGTATCAGGTGTCTGATATTCTTACAAAATCTTTGTTTAGAGTATTTTTTTTCATAGCTTTAAAGACAAACGTATGGTTGTCACGAGATGATGATAACACTAATAAAAGAGTTTAATTCTGTCATAGTTGGTAGTTTGTTATTCTTGTATGCATATACAATATTATGTGTGAATAATATACTATACATTTTCTTTTGTCCTTTCTTTACAACAGTCTTTAATGATAATAAGATACATAAAGCAAAAACATAGGTGTTTGATCTTGAAAACAACAAAACATCAATATTTCCCTCCATCAATTTAAAATTGCATGTACACATATTTTTATTAGCAAAAGAATACACAAGAGTGTTTGAACCTGTACACAGCTACATAGTTTCAAAGACAAACAAAATGCACAAAAAGATTCTAGTTCTCAACTTCTTCTTATTGTGTTATCAACCTACAAAGTAAATCAATATTATCCAAACATTATAGACTATCCATGCTCTAATCAAAATAGACAAAGTAGTGTCAATTCATTTAAACATTTTCTAATAAAAATGCAAACTAATAAAACTGAGTGCTCTCAATGCTACAATCCAATAGATTCTAATTTTGAATTCCCTTATTGACTTAACTAACTCTCATCCTTTGTTGACATAATTCTTTCCTTTCAACTTGAGTTACTACCACAAAAAAATTGCCTAAAGGTGTCCTATTTAATTTGTGAATCGATTACTTGTCATTTTATACATCTTGAACACTATCTATTGATTATTTATTGTTTTTCTCTGTTTGACTTCATAGTGTTTCCTACATTGCAAATCAGTTGCAATATAACCAATATTAATTACACACCATTAACAAACTTGATTGTGTTCCAAAAAATTTATCCCTATTGTCATTCAACCACTCATATCAAATGAAAATTTGAGAGTGTCTACAACATTACAGTTGTAATGTGATGTATAAACATTTTTTATATTAATCTAGTATTTTTATATTATCTTACCCAAAAACCAATTTTAATTACTAAAATGAATATATATATATATATATAATATGATATATATAATGAAACCCAATTTACAATAAGGTTTGACGTATTCTCTGGTTTTTAGACCATGTATGTGTATATTGAGCTTTTCTTTTTTCTCATACATTCTACAGTGTCATTATTTTAAAATTTCAAAAAACAGGATCTCAACATCACAACACAAAAATAGTCCCTTCTTTGAAATTGGTCTCTTAAGTTGAAAAGCAAACCTTCTTGCTATCTAAAGTCAATATCCGTTATATTGTCATTATGTCCATTAAAATTATTAACAAATTATATTACCATCAGTTCATTGTTACTATAATTATTACAATCTAAGTTAATAGTTCAAATGGTCACGTGTGGACTCTCGAGTCAAAACAACCCAACTTTGTGGCTTATACGCTGGTAATCTAGACTTTAACAAGAATAACTTAAATGGTGTTTTTGTCGAATAATGGTGAACGAGTGCGTTTAAATAATTTGGAAGAGTGAGACCATGAGCATATTTTTTTATTTGTAAAATATGGGTAAAGTATTTTAGCATTTTATAAGTTATAATTATTGGTAAAGACAAGCATATAGAACAATGATTGATGAAATGACAAATAATAGTTTTGAAGGAAAATAATAAGCAAGATCGTCAACAAAAAGAAAGAAGGGTTCATACTTTGGAAAACGAAAGGGAAAAGAAAAGTAGTGAGAAAGTCTTGTCAATATGGCACGCTCCACCCCGCGGCCCTGGTGCCCATGCTGCACCCTCTTCTCTCTCAACCATCAATTTTCTGTAACGTTCATTTTACACTAAACAAAAATAATAAATCATATATTTTTTCTATTGTCATTTAATTACTATGAATGTGTAAACTGTGCCACACACAGTTTAATCAATCATCTTAAATATCCCTTTTTTATGCAATTACTTGTAAGGTTGACAATTACATCACTGTATTATAACTGAACTTATATATTGCTTTAATTGTTTGTGCGATTGTTTTAAAATTAAATCATAATGAAAACTAATCTGATTATTAATATTCACATATGATTAAAAAGTATATACTATGTCAACTTTTTATCTATATAAATAAATACACAAAGTATATAAATAACTTTTTTTATATATGTAAGAACAAATTTTCGATTCAATGAATGAATTTTAGTTAAATTATCAAATTAAAATTTATTCAATAATATGATTTTTATATAAATTATAGACCCAATCTCATCTATATTAACAGCACTTTTTTGTTGTTATCTACAAAAATTACGATAGGATATACATGTTTATTAAACTATTGATTTAATTAATAAACATTTCTTACCTTATTTTACTAGAAATTTAATATTCAGAGGTTATTTTTTAATTGATTATATATATATATATATATATATATATAGAGAGAGAGAGAGAGAGAAAAAAAAAAGACTTATGAAAAAAGAACTGTCCCGTCATTTATTTCAATCTGTAGTGCGTATTTTTAATTATTTTTTAGATATTATTTAATAACCAATTATAGATACAATTTATGACTTATTATATGAAATGAATTTTATATTTTTTACGATAAATAAGTATTATTTTTTGTTAAAGATTTCTAAAATAATGCGTTAATAAAAAACAAAAAGGAATGTCAATATAAATATAAATAAATATATATATATATATATATATATATATATTATATTGGTCTATTGCGTTTAAATTAATCGATTATTAAAGATAAAAGTCAACTAAAAAGTAATCTTCAAAATTTACTTATCGTAAAAAATATATTTCCTTTTGTTGAGATCATTATCCTTATTTATTTTGGGGAAAATGGGCATTGTAACACTCAGATGAACATATGTTAACATATATTTTTTATTTTCTTTAACTTTTAAATAGTTTATTCATTTGTTATTCAATGATATGTAGAGAGTAAAACATTTGTCTGAACCGAAAACACGAGAACTACATTGCACCAAAAACATGACACGAGAAATACGTGGACTTAATTTTAAGGAAACCTCACCGTCATAGGTACAGAAACTACTGACAAGTCACGTTTACCAAAAAATTGCATCGTAAACGATTTGCATTTGAATCTGGGCTTCCAAAACGTTTTTTTGGTGAAAACTGGGCCTTAAATTTGAAAACAACAATCACTACTGTCTATTTTCTTCCAATTAATGGAAATAATGATTTCTTGCATGCTCTGTTACTTTGAGTTATACGATTTGTAATTTATTTTTTAACATTTTTCTTTTCTATCACTATCATTCATTTTATTTCGTCCACAAAAGTTGGTTGAATATGTAAAGATCAAAATAATATGTAAATCTTGATGGATAGTTGATAAATATTTATGTAAACACTTTTTAATCATGAAACCAATCTTGACTGAAATAAACTTTTAGGACCACTCACGTAAACTTTGGAGCACTCTGTAATTCATCTTATTTCACACTTTTCACGAGCTGTCTTTCTCGGTGTGTCAATTTTTCTTTTGCAAAAATTGTGTATAAATTACTCTCATTCCCCACACCCCACTTACTTAAATCACGTGCATTCATTCTGTGGACGAAGATTATGAGAATGAAGTAGTGGAATTCTCACTTTCTCATTCATGATAGAAACCAAACAATTTAGAAGGATGAAGTTTCTTGAATTTGGTAAAAATCACTTTCTCATACCAAACTACCCTCTAAAGTAACAGAAAATACCAATTCTTTTTATTGGCTCAAATTTTAACCTTCACAGTCTTTATTGACTTCGACATTTTGCATTCTGAAACGGAACCTATCCATAAAACCTTGAGAAACCATACCTAACAAGGAATTGTAATAAAGCACCCCAAATCCATTTTCAGAACAGCAACAATTTTTTCTTTCCTTAAAAAAGACGCACAATGGTAGGAGTAAATCAGATAAGTGGTCTCCTGTTTAAATTTAGGACACAAACAATATGTGATCACGAATTTGATCCTAAGATTCAACTGTGAAAAAACATGTCAGAAGATAAAACACACACAAGTTTCAGCTAAATAACTCTTCAAATTTTCAAGAGATCCTTTTCCTTGATAAATTGGCAAGTTGGGTTGGCTTGAACCCAAATTCTCATGTAGCAAACTCCAACAACTCTATTTTAGTATAAGTTTGCAATACTCTACAATTAGAAAAGCAAGTTCACCTATCCTCGATTGAGGCTTTTCTCTTCTTTCTTTCCTCAAGATCAACCACTGAAGCTGTCAATCCAAGTTCTGGATTTCTTGAGCATCAGATAATAGACAAGTGTTCTCATGATTACAATTTTGATAGACAGAATATTCTCACGAGTTCACAACATCATTTGTTGCAGCCTATAAAAAAAGCAGAAAACTCCTTACGAGGTTGTAATGGTCATAGGTTCGTGCCAGTTTCTATCAAACAAAAAGGCAAAAGCAAATCTATGTGATCAAGTATTTCTGTTCATTACTCAAACAGCCAATCATAACAATAGGAGTAAGCCAAGAATAAAGAATGTGATAGAAAAGCAAGAGATTATGAATGAAATTGGTGTCAAGCACGTAATCAGACTTATGAATCCTAAAAGTGATGTGCTATATTTAATGTGTATCAGTTAAAAACCATATGCATTATAACAGAAAGGAGCATATCACGAATAACATTTGTAGAAACTGAAAACGATAATTTCGTCAATTATTACACTGATAAACATCTTTCCCTTGCATTCATTGAACCCTACATAGTGCTGAAGTACTGATGGAAACTAGAAATATTATCAAATATTTTTTTAATATTATAAAGCATTCGATCTTTAACAAACACAGGAACTAGCTCCAAATAAAACAGTAACCACTAAAAGTAGGATGTTTATATCTATATTTATCTACACTAATACGAAGAGAATATCTCTCACAAAACTATTCAATTACCACCACCAAAACTATACAAACTTTTTCCTCTTGACTTTCTTGTTCCTTGTAAGTTTCGTTACCAATATTCTACATCTATAAAATATATTTCATGAACTTTTGTTCACCATCCAAAACTTATCATGTCTTAAATTTCAAAAAATTCTCCGGAAGGATTTATTTGGCAAAACTTTCTAATAAAGGACTTATAGGAGAAAAAAATAAGAATAAATGAAATAAACTTCAAGATAAATTAAAATTAGTTTGTGCATAAACTAATATGTAGAATATTTCTTATATAGCTTTTCTAAATTTTTACTTTTTAACTGTACCTAAGCTATTTTTAACTTACGGTGAAATTCATTTATTTATTTTTTCTTCTAGCAGTCCTTATAGATTAGTCCAAACAGACCCCAAGTACATAGTGAATTGGATAATTGGATAAATGGGTGATCAACAACCATTTACATCCGTAAATTCAATTTTTTTTAGTAAAGAAATATTTTATCACGTAATTACACTCGTATCATGTTTACACTCACAGTATACATGAAAAGGAAAAAAAAAAATCACATATTCCCTCCCCTTATGGAGTGGACTTAAATTTCACAATATGTTGAACATAGGGTATTTTACCCTAAGAGACACAAAGCATCGAGACATCCTTTATGAAATATTAAATGCATTTTACATCACATACACCAACAGAACACGATAAATTAATTCACAAGATCATTCTACACACACAATGGATTTACATAGACACATTAAATCCAATACTATCAATTTCCGAAACTTGTTTATCTTCTCCAAGTATGGATTAAGGTATAACTTTATTGGAAAATCTCCCCACTTCATCAGCTTATAATAGATTACAAAGTACAAACATAAGTCGTTCTCCTTGCTAAAAAGATCACTCTTATTCCTAGCACCAAATTACAAAGACAGTTTTTAAAAAGAACCCTCAATAAAGAGAGCTGGATTATAAATTATGAGAAAAAAGAAACTTGCTTTTAATACCAAATTAAAATCAAGACAATTAGAACCCAAATTATAACTAATCCAGGAAATAGAAATACTGTAACCAGTTGGACAAGTCTAAGGCTGTAAGGTTTTACCAAGATTTGAATCTCAACATAGTACCAAAGCTTTATGGCCAAATTAGTCAATAGTTTGATCCTAGGACACTACTATTTTCATTAGTAAGTTTCAGCACAAGTTAAGGTCAGTGTTTTATCCATCCTTTAAGCACAAGTTAAGGTCAGATATAAAAGCATGTCCAAGTCTACCTAATCATTGACTTGATGAACAGGAGTTTGATCCTAGTAACCAATATTTTATACATTTTTAAGCTTAAAAAAATCAAAAAATAAAGCAATAAAACTACATATAATATTCACTTTATAAGACTAGTATCCTTCAAAATTCAGACTCAATAAAATGCACTGTTGTAACTACTAAATAGGATGGAACTCTGCATTATTTACAAGTGGCTTATGTTTATGTAATTGAATAAGATAAATTGATGACACCATACATGAAATTTGTAGCTTAAGCAACTTAACAACAAGCACAATTTCATCACAAGCAAAGATGGCATATATCTCACAAAAGGAAAAAGATTTTTTCAACCTCTTTCCTCTTAAACCACCTTATATACTTATTTCCTTGAATAAGGAAATTGCCCCTAAAATCTGAGCACTTCACTACAACCAAAGACACAGAGCTTACAATGGCACAATGCCATAAAACTTTTTCCACCTACAATTGCCCAACCCTTTAAACTAAATGGAAAAAAACTCCTACAAGCACAGAAGATTCAAAAAAAGAACACCAAACCATTACTATGTCATATGTTTTAGGACAATGTAAAAGAAATGTTATAACTTTTCTGCTTCAGAAACACGTCACATACATCAAGAGATATAGCATTTCATTGCAATATATTATTAGCATAAAATGCTCTAATTCTGTGGAACTTCCATATATGTTTTCTAATTCAATTCCCAAAAACCTCCTCCAATTATTCGCAATTTCTAATGAATTTTCCCAATTTGACTTCCTCTATTCTACACTGCGATTTTGAGGAACATTTCTAGGGTGCTGCCAATGGCACCCAAGGAAGACCAGAGTCCAATGGAGAAGTAATACACAGAAGAGAAGACAATGGTAGGTGAGGGGGCACCAATGGTAGAGAAGAAGATGAATAAGTCATTGGCAACTACAAAAAAAGAAAAAAGAACAAAGGTACTTGGTGATAGATGACATTACAAGGATGTTGTCGCTGATTCAAGCTTCTCAAGTGCAAACCAAGGAATATTAAGTGTGAATCTTGTGCATGGAAGATGAGATCAATTGTGGCTCAGGAGCTACATTTCTGAAGACGAGATCCTTTGCTCCTTCATTAGAGCTCAATTCCATTCCATTGGGAAAACGCTTCTGTTGTGTCCTTGCACAAGTAAATGAACTTTTCCTCCATCGGTGTTTCTTCCTTGCAATAATCTTCAGTAACTTGCTCCGATCTATTGTTGTTACATGCTTCAACAGATCTTCTGTAACCACAACTTCACTTCTATCCCTCTCTTCTTTTACAGCAGAATCATTGCTCTCTCCATGAGAGAGCACTGAACTCTATCAGAATTTTAAGAGATGCAAGTGACCCCAAGTTTATGAGGCCAAAAATCATGTAGCTCATGGAATAAGATAGGACTTCCATAGAATTGTCTCATGGTATTGATAGATATGAAAAAAGCCAAACAAAAAGTAAGTGCACGCTCATCTATAGAGCTTATTTGAGAGGTAGTTAACAACTAACAAAACACCTAACTAACAGATTTCAACTAACTGATATAATACGCGAAACATAGAAGACACGATTTCAACAATATTCCCATTATATTAGTGAGACAAATGATTTCAAAGAATGAAGAAAACAAATAAATAACCAGAAGAATATATACAGGCTGTAACATAAATGGAAGGAGACACAATCAATAAAACACCAGAAAATTAATATTACAAATTTAAAGGATTGAAGGTATTCCAGCTACCCAGTCTTCGAACACAGGCAAAAAAAAAACTTCAGTAGAGCCTAACCCTTATGCACTACTATTAACAAACTTAAACGGTACATGCAGGAGGAGAGTTAGATTTGCGAAGTGCCCACATCAAAAACCCATACTTTCAACTAAACAAACAACTTACCAAAGACAGCAAAAGCAAGAAAAATGGAGCACCATGCATGTAATGCAATTGTCACAAAGCTTGTGAGAGTGCTGACCTATTTAAAGCCAGTGCTCATTTCCTTTCGCTTAAGTTCTAAACCAATACGTTCATTTTCAAGCTTCATTCTTTCATTTTCTAGACTTAGCTTCTCCAACTCCCGATCCTTTTTTTTACTAAACCTCTGCCACTTGAATCTCTGTTTCTCCAGTTCCAGCATCTCAACCTGAATTTGTAGCTTCTGTTCCTCCAACTGAAGTGAGCGAGATTCAACCCATTGCTTCTGTAACCAAGCTGCTCTCGTGCTTTCAGGTAAACCTTGATTCACATCAGATTGAACCATCTGCCCATGGGGATATGAACTTCTGTTATAGTCCTGACAATTTAAAGAATTGCCAAAAGTATTACAATCTTCTTGGCCTTGTCCTTGTTTCAGTTTCTTCATAGATCCACCTAATGGTGCATATATTCCTCTACTATCACCATGAGAAGCACAATGCTCTTCAAAGTCATCATGATCATCAATTTCCACATCTGGATCATCTTCGCCGTGATCATCATGATGAGACCTTCTCATATCATCATTATCATGATCATCCCTATTTCGCAGCGCCAACTGCAGTGAACGTTGCAATGCAGGATCATGGGGTAAATGCAACCTATTGCCATTATGGTAAGAACACATCTCCTCATAGAACAAGTGTTTTGAGCTTAATATTTTTCGAACATCGTCCTTTTCTTTATCAGAAAGAAAATCTATTACATCCAACAGCGCAGGATTTTCAACAACCTGACAAGAAGTGCCTCTCCCTAGCATATCGTTAAGCTTCTTATATCTTTTGTTGAGATCATTGAATTTATCCTCGCATTGCTGAGGTGAAACATGATAACCCCTCTCAGCCATGACCTTGGAAACGGATTTCCACTTACCCTTTTTCTGTAACACTGCAAATTTCCTTCTTCCACTTCCACCACCATCAACAGTTACATCCTCACCAATATAAGAAACAGCTGTTATCAGAAGTTTTACCATCTTGTCAGTCCACTTCACTCGCTGCCAAGGTGATCCTTTCTTCCCTCTACCAGCTTCATGGTGACAATCACCACCATCCTCAGTAAAGCTCGGCTCGTCTTCCTCACTCCCTGAGTTTCTGCTTCTGTCTCCTTTACTAAACTCTGTCATTGAAATGGTTTGGTCACAGTTATGCAGGGATCCCATTGTAAGAGGGAAAACCTCATGAACTCTGGAATGTACAGAAGACCCTTGATGCGGATGACTCTGATGTTGGTGCATGGTATGGGGATGTTGTGCTTGATGCTGAACCCGAATTGATCCCGGCAAATCAAAGCCACCAAAAGATGTCCCACCTTGAATTATACCTCCCTGGGGCAAATTCCCTTCCATTGATTCGCACAAACCACAACCCAAATCACACCAGTGAACCCATTAGACCCCAAATCCTAGTTCCAACCCAATTTCTTTCAACCCTTTTCACATTATCTACATATTGAAACCAAGCGAACTCATTTATGGTCAATCATCAGCTTTTTCTTTTTCATCTATGACCCTCTTGATCTTCAAGCAAAAATAGCCACCAATTTAACAGGAATAAATCTATCTCACAAACATCATTTCACAAAACCAATATCTCAAATCCAGACGCATAAAAAAAACTAACACGCCAACAGAGAGGGACAACTCCAAAACAACACCCAGATGCAAAACAAAGGAATAGGGTTCAAAAAGTGCAGAAAAACAGCATCAAAAACCTTCAAAGCTCGTTAACAAGGAAGCCGGGTAATAATCTGCTCGAAACCAGCAAAGAACTGCACTCCCAGAAGCCAAAAAAAGGACCTTTATGCAACCAATCCCAGAATCCAGAACCCAAGATCATGAGAAACACATCTCCTATCAAGCAGAGAAAGAGTTGAAGGCTGTGAACACTGAAAAGAAACCCACCCAAAAAGAAGAATATCAGGAAAACCAAGTGAAAAACATACTCAGTAAAAGGCGTGTCATCAAATCAGTGAATCACCTTTTCTTATTTAATGAACCATTACAGAAATAATCAATCAATTAACTGACACACTAATTACCATATAATTCCTGTTATTCAACACTGGCACTCTGCTTAGAAATGATGTAGCAAAGAATAATGCCAGCAAGACCCTTATTTCTTTCCAAATAGAAAAGAGAAAAATCAGAAACTCTCTCCAAGCATTTGCATCATTAATTTTAATTTAAATTACCATTTTCCGCAACAATTTTCGTCATTTCCAATAATGGGTAACCTAATAAACCGAAATCATAATTTTAGTTTCCAAAAAACCACCCAATAAACATATTAGATTAGAAGAGTGTGTGTGTGTCATATGTCAAACTAGTTTAATAGTTGTTATACATATGACGCCAGATGATGGAAAGAAAGAACCTTAACAGGTTCAATGTATTGGGAGATATAGTGGGCCCTCCCAAGGCAAGTTGGTGTCGTATTAAAAAAAAATACACATTTTATATTGTATCGTACTATATACTATTTCTTAGAATAATTGAATATAAGGTGCCAAGCATATATTATAGTCGGCACAAAATTATGTCTGGTCTCTTTTTGTTGCAACTTGGCAGTCCAACAGAGATTTAAATCTAATCTAATCTCCAACAAATCTAGTATATGGCATAAGACAATCTCATGTTCATGCATCTCTTCTCTTTCTTTTCATTTAATATATTTACTCTCCCATATCATTTGAAGGGGTAATAATATATCTTATTGTTATTGGAGAAAAGTGTGGATAATAAAATAAATCTTCAACTCCTCCCTTTTGGACCTTGACAAAAGTGGGTAATTGTTATAGTAACACTTGGGAATGTGTCATTATAATTCCCAAAGGTCCTCACCCAATCACTTTATATGGTTACAAGTATTTTTCAATGCATATACATGTATTAAAAAATGTAGAGCAAGTGTGTCTCGATCTTATAATAATATATGGTCTTAAATATGTTTTTAGTTTATTTCATATAGTAATGTCTTAATCTTAAAAAAAATGTAAAATTTAGTGTTTTGAAAAAATAAATTCAGTTGTTTTCTAGTTTTCAAAAAACAATAGGAATAAATTAGTTTTAGAAAACATGTTGGTCAATGAAAATACGAAAATCGTGTATTTCTTTTGTATGTTATGCTTGCAGAAAGGACTATAGTTTTTTTTTCTTTTTCTAAGAAATGGAATTGGTTAGATCAGTAAACATACAATTTTTTAAAGAAAAAATTGTGCTAATTTTTGTGAGGACTAAAAAAAGGAAATGATAAGTTTTAATTAGAGGACTTTTTTTTGTATTTTTTAAAATAAAAATTTTGTCAAATTAATAAAGTGGAAGTATATTTAAATCTAATTCATAAATAAAAATATGTGCTATCGTATTTGAAATTTAAATTTTTAGATTTTTTATACTTTTTAGTTTTGGTAAATATAAATGCGTAAGTTATTTATTACTAAAAGTGATACTTTAAAATTACCTAACGCTATCAATGTATATTTTTATCGTGTATTTCTAAATAACAAAAGACTGATAAAATTGCCATTGCCAATAAAAATGAACTACTCGAACACTTTTAATGTTATTTTTCTGAAACTTGAACTTTATTCCCGTGAAAGATATAATTCAATCTCAAATTTCATTTGATTTTTTTCATTATAAATCAAGTTAGACCGAATATTTAAGAAATCGAGTTTTTATATTCAGTTTACGAATAATCTAACTCATTAACTTCACCCCTCGTTGAAGACAGTTAAAAAATAATTTGTTTTCATTAATTATATAAATAGTACGCGAAGAGCACGATAAAAAAAATAGTAGATGAAAAATATTAAACATGTCTAATAAATAATTGAAAATCTTACTTCCTATGTTATATATTGGAAAAAAAAAATCGTCTCTATACTTTTTTTTTTAACATTGGTGTTAATTTCACTCTACACATTTTATTCATTTGATCATCATGTTTTAAAACAATGATGATAATGGTTTTCATAATAATAGTGTTATATTGTTTAGTCTACGTGACTAATATTCTCTAATGCGGAGAAGTTATAAAATTTACCTCTTTATATAGAATGAAATGTTTGTAAACATATAAAATATATTATTACTACTACAAGCAATAATATCCAAAAACAAAAAGAAAAATATTTTCGAGATATATATAAAAATGAGAAGTAAAGAAATTGATGATACCTTTATGATATTTTTTTTTTATATAGTTTGGTTATGATAATTTGTTGTGATGTTTGTAGATTCAATTACATTATTATTACTTTTAATTAGAAGTGGAAGATGAGACAAACAAGAAGTTGCATGAATTAGCCAATTGAGAATTTGTTGGTGAAGAGAAAAATTGAAAATGAAAATGTAAATTTTTATCCCATTTTGAGCATTCATAATTATGTTTTGTTTTATATTTGGCTTGAAAACCAATTATAATATGTAGTATGACATGATTTACCATATTTAATGTGTTGAGTGAAAGACTTTTTTGTATTCCAATAGTTTTGTCAAATGAAGTTGTAATAGACCAGTGAAAAATCATAATTGTTTTGAAAGTATTTCAATCTTCTCTATTGAAGTGGATTTAGTAATAAAGAAACCAAATGTTGATATTATTTTAAGTAACCCAATTAATTGGGTAAAATGGAAGTAATGATAAAAGTAAATAGTAGGTCTGAGTGATAAATTTTAAGTTAATATGACACTTGTTCATAAATGAATAATGCAACTTAATCAAGACAAGGGCATGTTATTGTAAAAGAAAAGGTTAGTTAACTGATTAATATAATACAACAATTACATAATTGAACAAAATAACCTTCAAAATATAATATGCTGAATAATGGCTTAACCAAAAGGTGACAACACAAGCTCATCACCAGACTAAACATCACAATTTTTTAAAAAGAATTTACATCATGAATAGTATATTCTTCTCCTCCCTTGTAATATTCAAGGAGGTTATAAATTTGTACATGTGATGAAAAGTTACGTAGAAACTTATATTACTTCGATCAAATCATTCAATTATACAAAATACAATAAAAGACATCATTAATAAAACATTATCCATTAAATGTTAATATCAAGAATACACTTTGTTCAATTGTAGATTTACCCTAAATATATGAAACCCCAAATTTATATTTATAATCAAAGGCAACCTCATTACCTAACAATAGCTTTCCCACCAAAAATCTTAAAATATTAAAAAATGGAATAAGTGAACGAAAAAACTATGTAACAATAGTTTAACCTAGACAAAATAAATATGAAATAATTATAATCATCCACACACCGATACCAAACAAATCCCATAATCTTTACATAAAAGAAACTTCTCAAAAAAAAAAAAAAAAAAAAACCTGAGTGCAAACGAATGAAGACAAAAGGAAAATAAGAAAGAATCTACTTTGCCTCTTTAAGAAAACATTTCTTTTAAAGTCTATTAAATTTTCAAACTAAAATCAAAATGTTTTACTTATTTTTTATCCATTTACAAACATGATAAATATACCTTATTATGTGCAGATACAAAGTGGAAGCACGACAACTGGATTTAATAAGTATGGATTTTACAGTTTTTTCTATATCGCTGAAATAAAAATTCATCTCCATTCTCATTCTCATAGATTCATTTTTATACTCAACGAATATGATTTTTTTTTGTCTCATCCACATCTTCATTAAAAAACAGCTATATTCATACATATCTTTTTATTGTTCTAAATATTAATTAAATAAGTTATTTATAAAAAATAAAAATCAGAAAAAACGTGATATTATCAAACATTTAACATGAAAAAGATTAACGAAAAAAATTAACATTTTGTTTTCTCTAATGTCAAATATCATCAAAAAGGAAAATATGTATATCCTCATCATCCAAATTTTTTTTTAAATATTACTATATACTTATATTCAGTTAATATAGGAATTTCTCATATAATATAAAGATGTTTACATACTTTTCTCTAAAATATTTGAATTAAACTATAAAAAACGTGTCCAAATACAAAAACAATATTTAATCTTATATATAAATATATTATCTATGTCATTTTTTCTCTTTTATATTTTTACTTTTCAAACCTATATATATAAACTACCATAAAATTTTGTTTTCTCTAATGTCAAATATCATCAAAAAGGAAAATATGTATATCCTCATCATCCAATTTTTTTTTTTTTTAAATATTACTATATACTTATATTCAGTTAATATAGGAATTTCTTATATAATATAGAGATGTTTACATACTTTTCTCTAAAATATTTGAATTAAACTATAAAAAACGTGTCCAAACACAAAAACAATATTTAATCTTATATATAAATATATTATCTATGTCATTTTTTCTCTTTTATATTTTTACTTTTCAAACCTATATACATAAACTACCATAAAATTATAAAATTCGTATAGAAATAATTAACATGATAAAATATATCACAATAATAATAAAGTTTATTTGTAACGCTTTACAAATAATACAATCTAACATTATTCACAGTATAATGATATTATCAAGTCAGGACTCTCATCCTCATTAACAACAATTTTCATAACATATGTATAATTATTCAAATCAATTCAATAAAAGTATAAAAATCAACTCAAAGTATATCATCAAAATTTCTTCCAATCAATGTTCCACACATATCTTTTAAATTCAATCTCAATTAAAATATGAACTTTTAATAATCATGTACCAACTTAAACATTTAACTTTAACTCATTTAGAAAAATAAATAATAATAGTTTTCTTTGCTTATAAAAAAATCGTTTAAACTTAAAAGGTCATCGGGAAGAATTGAGAAAACTCCAAAATTAGCACTAAAAAGATGAGAAATAATATGAGAATATGAGAGGAAAAGAGAAGAATAAAAACGTAGAGGGAAAGAATGATGTCGTGCAATGAAGGAAAAGAGGAGGTTTTACATTATTTATCTACATTTATCAGACATGTTAACATGAGTATATGATGTGATTCCATAATCAATATTAAAACTAAAATATTATCTTAAACTTTATTCACTTCAAATCAGATATAATAAATCATCTCTCTGACATTTAATTTTTTTTTTCTCAACTTTTTAAGAGCTAAGGTTATGTTTGACAAGTTATTTCAACTGTTTTTTAATTACTATTTTTTATTGCGAGTTGCATAAATGGTTTGTAATGGAAGTTATTGAATCAAGTCAATCGTTTGGATTTCTGCAAATTTCGATTTCTGCAATTACACCCTAACTTTTAACTGATTGAAAAAATATTTTCTAGTAGCTTTTGAGTTTTTTTTTTTTTTTTAACGTTAGTAGAAATAGTGTGTTTTAAAATGCTAGATTCTGCCTTTTCTATTTATTGTTGTTTGATCTTTAAAATAATTATAAATGGTATTGTTTATTCTTTTCTATATAAGACATGATTTTATTATTCTATTTTCTTTATTCATTTATAAGATATGACTTTTTTTATTTTTAAGTTATAAGATATTATTTTTTCAAGTTAATATTTTTACAAGATTTGATATCAATTACAAAATAAGTTTATTGTTATTATTACTTTATATTATATAATTTATTTTAACTATTATACCATTTACCGTATTTATTTTACTATTTTAATAATATACTTTCATACATTAATATTGATATATGATAAATTTATTTAACTTTTATTTTTTAAATATTTATCATATTATAATGTGCAGTTTAATCTTATTTTTACTTTATTTTTAAATATCTTATGTCTATATAAAAATAGTTTTTCTTACTTTATTTTAAATCTGAATAGTAATATTTTAATATATAAAATAAGATTAATACTAAGTTAATGTGTAGGACTTAATAAATTTAATATCATTGATGATTGAATGCTACCCTCTATTTAAAGATAAGTAAAATTGCTTCTCACTCTCATTATCAGGACCTATGTTCCATCCAATGATCAATCATTAAAAAGAAACTATATGAAACAAAAAAAAAATCCTATTAGTATACCTCCCTTAAAAATCATTATAAAAATGTCTTTATTAAATATAAAATTTATTAAAATCAACAATAAAGTTTATTTATTAACAGAACCCATTGGTCATAGATTTTCACAATAAACAAGCACTAACATCTCATATCACTTTACAAAAGAATATCAACATATAAAAATATCTAGTATAATCATATCAACATTGAGAAATTAAAAAATCGTGTCAAATATAAAATGTTATAAATTTAGAAAAACAAAAATACAATTTAAATAGATTATAATAATTAAGAAATAATCATAAAACTATCTACAAAAATTAAAATCGTTTACTATTAAAATTATTAGATTGTAAAATATTTAGATATAACGTAATAAACTTCTTTTTTTTAAATCACAAAACATTAACAAGCTTTCTTAACATATACATGGCCATGTATCAACAATTAGATGAGAATTGATTGTAAGTTGGAAAAGACAAAGAATTCTGCTTTCATTCATTCAAATTTTTGATCAGCAGCATAAAGGGCCTTGATTTCCTCCACATCCTCATAGCTACCAAGGAATATGGGAGATCGCTCGTGCAACTTTGTTGGAACCAAATCAAGTGCCTGTTCACACATACACATATCTATCAATTTCACTCTCTCTTAATATTATTAGATAAGAGATAACAAGAGAGATAAGAGATAACAAGACACAAATTTTGCATGCATAACTTCTCCATGATACAATGAGATCAAAAGTCAAATTCATTGACACCACATTTAACTGAAAATCTTAAGAAAATGAATTTATAAATTTCTTTTTCTTATATATTACTCAATTTTCTATTTTTATTTAACATAAAACTAGATTCACATTTAGATTCCTAACACTAATATGTGTTAAGTGTTAACTCTTTCATCTGTTATCAAAACAAGCATATCACAAAACTTGAATGGAGGATGATAGTTACTCATCATATTATTTTCTTATCAGATTAGAAGTTAACTGTTTCTGGTAAATTACCCTTTGCTTGCCAGTGAAAGCCTGTCCTCCTGCTTGCTCCATCAAGAATGACATTGGGAAGACTTCATAGAGTACACTGCACCAATCAAAGAAAAATTCTACAATCATTTCTTCAGTTAAACCAGTAACAGTGTAGTAATATTGGATATGCTACTCAGGAAATAAGGTAGTGATTGAACATGGCATACCGAAGTTTCCCATTTGGACTCTTTTTATCAGCCGGGTACAGAAAGATACCTCCATAAAGAAATGTGCGGTGAACATCAGCTACCATGCTGTTAATGATACAAATACAGACAAAGCAATGTCATAAGACCAAACATTTGAGTCAGTCATTCAGTAGGCACATGTAGGTACAATAGCTTTTATAATGATAATGCAAAGACACATTATCTAGAACAGTCCACTATTACGTTTAGCGATTGCTGCTATTGATCTTATTACTTTTTTTAATAAAAAATTTCTAATGAATAAGTCATTCGTAGGTATGTTTCTTAACATTCTAAACAAAGAAAAAGGTTATCCTTACCCTGTTGAGCTTTAGTTATTATGAGTCAAGTAGCTGAACAAAATATGAATACTTTCAACTAAAAAGAAAAGGGAACTATGAACGCTGCATTACTAGAGTTGGGAGTAAGTGTTAATTTTGTTTACCATAATTAGGAGTTTTGTGGCGATGAATGATTATATAAGATCTATTTTGACCAAAATGAAAAATGATACATCAAAAGAACTAGTTATCAATAGGCTTTAGTTTGTATTTGTTATTTCGTGGTAGATGTTTGCAGAGCCAAACTGTATGAGGACTAATAGCGTGTTTGGGATGGTATTGAAGTGAATCCAAATCAATTTCAAGTTCATGGTGAATGTGAAGCAACACATTGTTGCTCGGGAAAAATTATGCTTTTAACATGGTTTTGAGGTAGCCCCCGTGATTTTGAAGGTATTTAATCATCATACTATAAATAAAAACGTGCTATACTCTAGCAATGAAACTCCTTGGAGCATTGAGAATCCACTATAGTCTCTATACCTTCCAACATATCTTAGGGACTTTGGTGATGAACCATCTTTTGGAAACTTGCAGTTCTCCACATACCTGAACAGAAGTAAGAAAGGAAAAAGTGTCACAACTCATAAATTGCCTTGTAGTGCCTGAATCATTTTAACACTATTGGATTTATTCATACTTGGTAGTAGGACCATCCCAGTTTTTAGCATTTCCTTCATTCACTGAATAGATCTTCCCTTTCTTCGGGACCTGAATGGTGAACCATAGATCAAGCAATTAACATGAAGCAAGTATGCCACAGACGGCTTCAATAAAGATCATTCATATCCTTAATCTTTAAACTCTGTATGACAACTCATTCACTATGTTCTCATTAAAAGATAGACAAATAACTGAGAGAACAGCCATTCAGTCACAACTACAAATGCTCAATCAGTTGTTCTTTGACAACAAAAAAAAATAATCTACAAGAAAGATTTTTTGTAAAGCATATGGATATAGTCTTAGATTCAAGGAGATCAAATCCTGTATATTATCTATGTAGTTACTTGTGATAAATATACTGATCAAATACTTGCTTAAGAGACAGGGTTGCAGATGAATTGTCATCTTAACCAAGATGAATTAGCATGTTTATATGGCCTAGTATAGTTCATCACATCTCCTTCTCAGTTGATGAGACTTGGACCTAAGTTGAATATAAAGCACTCTGCGACCTTTTAAAGCGTTGAGTCTCCCGGAAAGAGCATTTACACATAATAGCAATGTGCAATAGTTATTGATGAATTGGTAGATTAATACCTTGATGTCAGGGTGAGTTAGAATGAACTCTCCAAGAGATGGATCAAGGGTGAAACCATTAACACCAGTTCCAGTGCTTAACACAAGCTGTAAAAATACCCCAAATCATTGATTAGAAAATTTATAATTTTGGAATGAATTAAAATTAAAACACACGACAACTCAGTGTCCACAGGTGCACAGGAAAACAAACAAAAGAAACTGAGCTAATCCTTTCATATAAAAATAGTTACCTTCAGTAACTTATATACTGTCCCTTAAAATATTATCATAATCAGCGTAATAAGATGACCAAAAGTGAAGAAACTGAAGCTGTCTGAGAGAAAAGACATACCGTGCAAGAGCTTCCGTACATACAATAACCAGCAGCCAACATGTTCTTCCCAGGTTGCAAAACATCTTCTATGGTTGGTTCACGGTTTTCTTTCACCAAATAAATCCCAAAAATCTAAATGGAACACAACACACTCAATTGACAACTGTGTGTGTATAATGGAAAGAGAAAAAACATGGATTGCATTTCAGAGGAGAGACATACTGTGCCAATGGAAACACCACAATCAATGTTAGAGGAACCATCCAGCGGATCAAAAACAACAATGTACCTGCACAATAAAAAAATTCCCTACTAAATGATTAGACTCAGAAAAACCAAGACTAAACAATCACTTGGGAAGAAAATTATAGATAGGTTAACAACTTTCCACGCTTGGAAGGCTCCACAAATGTTGCTTCCTCGTCTTCTTCAGACACCAAGATGCACTGGAAAAATATTTCAAACCATCAACAAATGCATATATATATATATATATATATATATATATATATAT
>Ga0099824_1003769_pt1 | contig 22052 bp, 15 predicted proteins | sample SiratrowhiteBW_FD_76837 | JGI IMG/M metagenome (GOLD analysis project Ga0099824, IMG submission 76837) | Root nodule microbial communities of legume samples collected from California, USA - Siratro white BW | ecosystem: Host-associated > Plants > Roots > Nodule | place: USA: California... | reverse complement strand
AATATTAAAAACAAAAATATAATACTGATAATAATAATAATTATAATTTTAATAATATTATAACTAACAATATTAGAAATAATAATAAAAACAATAATATTAGAAATAATATTAATAATATTATTAATATTAATAATGATAATAATAATATTAATAATAATCATACAAATTTAATAATACTAATGATAATAATAATATTAATAATAATCATACAAATTTAATAATAATAATAATAGTAGTAATAAAAGTGTTAAAAATATCAATAATATTTGTTATCATATTAATAATATCAATAAAAATATTAATATTGTTAATAATATTCACCTTTACTAATGTTATTATTAATAAATCAATATGAACATCGTTAATAAGAGATAATAGTAGTTTTATCCATAAATATAAGTTTGTAAGTATTACCCACGAACATAAGTCCCTAGGTATTATCCACGGACATAGGTATATAGATATTACCTACAGAAATAGTTTTTGGGTAATACGTATAGACCAATATCCGTAGGTAATACCTACGGATCTGTGTCCGTGGGTAATATCTACGAATCTATGTTCGTGGATAATACCTTCGAACTTAAATCCGTGGATAATATCTACAGATACAGATCCGTAGGTAATAATCCGTGGGTAATGCTGAATTTACCTACGGATACAGATCCGTGGGTAAATTGATTTTTTCTTGTAGTGGAGGTGGATACTACGTCATTGGAACTAGAACTGACGTAATAGAGGACTTCTTACGTCGGTTGTAGCTTACAACCAATGTAAAATGTGCTCTATTATGTCAGTTGTAGCTTACAACTGACGTAAAAAGTCTTATTTTTTTAAAAATAAAAAATAATGGGTTGATAAATCTCTAATTGATACAAGAAAACACAACAATTTTTTTTTTGAATTTTCTAGTAAGTATAGATATGTGAAATAAAAGTCTACAATCTAAAAAAATTGGTGAAAAATAACAAAAAAATAAAAAAGTAATAGTAAACAATTAAATTTTGATATTTCTAGAGGCCCAATCCCCTTCTGATTGACCAGGGGCTTCATTACCCCATTTCGAGAGCGTCTCAACCTGAGCTCTCTATCAAAAGCTATTGTCGTTTCAAGTTTTTTCGTCCTAAATTGTTGAAATCCTAAATCTATGATAAATCTATACAATGTAACAACTCTACCATCAAATATATATTAAATCAAGTTGTTGATAAAAAATTTTGATCAACAATAAATTTCTAACTATTTTTAATAATTTTTACAAAATTGTTAACCTCTTAAAAAGAGAAGAGGCAAGGGTTGTCAAACCAAGCATTCAACTGAGACAATCATGGAACTTGTTTCATGCCAAATGAACGTGGAAGAAGCTGAAAGTGGAGCCAGTTTAACCCTAGCAAAACTAGTTAACACAAAGATGCAAATGAAAATCAGTGGGAAGAGAAAGCGGCACCACACAAAATGCAAATGAAAACCAATGAAAAGAAAAAATTGAAAACAAGTTTAGGTCAAGTTCAAGAGGTGGGGTGAATTGAACTTTCAATAAATTTTCTCAAAAATGGAAGGTATTGAAGTATAGAATAAAAGCTTAATTGAAATAATCAAAAGTGTGATTTTGAAGTGTACAACAAAAAGTCAATAAGTTACAAGTCAAGAACAATCAATTAACTGAAAACAGCAAGGAATCAACCAATTAAGATGCAAAAGCAGTAAATTGAAATCAGAGATCAATCCTGATAAATCAAAAATCAGTTAAGTAAAACCATAAACAATTGATTAAATATTGCATCTAAAGCACTAAACAACAGATAACAATTTACTCAAAACACAAATGCAATCAGTTAAATAAAGAACTCAGTACAACACTGCCCAAAAACAATAAGATAAACAACAGAAACAATTAATAAGAATCACTCAGACTAAAGACAAGAACTGAAAAAATCAATTAAACAAAAAGATCAATTAATTTTAAAGAACACAAAAATAACAGCTGCAGAGAAAACAATTGATTCAACTCATAAAATAGTAAATTGGAATTTCTCAATGAAAACGAGTTTTTGGAATACCAATTAATTGATCAGATAAAAATAACACATAGGAATCAAGAACAAACAACAATCAATTAAGTAAGTGAATTAACCAGTTCATGAAGACGCAAAAACAACAACAACAGTTATAAACAATTGATTGAGCGTGATGAACAATTAGTTGAAACAATGACAACAAACCCAAATTACAGCAGAATTGAAAAGCGATTAAGATGACGGAAAGAGAAATCAATAACACCAAGATTTATACTGGTTCACCCTTCCTCAAGGGCTACATCCAGTCATTTGCCAACAGGCAAAGATTTCCACTAAAGATCAACAAGATCAATCCAATACAATGTTAATTACACTTGCTCAAAGCAAGAAACCCACTATACCCTGCAACACACAACCCCTGAACCCCACAGAAGCCAAGAACAGTGCAAAACCCTATTACACAAACTCAAATTACAAACCCTATGTAATTTGCAACCAAATCACTCAAAATACAATTACAATGAAACAAACAACAGTGCTTCTACACAACAACAGATTACAAAAGAGATGCAAAACAGTGTAGAAGACTTAGCTTTGTTGCAAAACCAAGATTGCACGAAACCCACTCAAAACAAAGCTCCGAGATCCAAGTTCTTGAGGTTTTCTTGTTTGAAAGTCAATGTAGAATGTGTTCTTATAGTAAGTCACGTTTTTCTCTCTTAGAATTTCTCAAAAGAATTAATTGAATGTCTTAGGTACAATAGAAAACGAGTGCTACCCTTTTATAGCAAACTGATTTAAAATAGTCAAAATTCAATGGATTATTTCAAACATTCAATCGAATGAGTTTTCGGTAATACAGAAGAAATCGAGCAAATTGAATTATGAAAAATAGTTAATTGGTTTTAGTCTTAAAATATGTTTTTCAAAATCTATTAAACCTCATTTTAGATCCAATTATTTATTTGTAAAACAAAGTGAATATATGGAGCTTTCCTTAAGTGATATATCATGCAACTCATGATTTTGAACCAAAACCCACTCACACACACCCAACCTAGGTTCTAGACCAAAACTCCCATCAGGGTCCATGTTGGCTTTAAGCAATCCACTTAGCAAGCTTTGATCCATATTGACTTCATCAAATCACTTAGCAAGCCTTGGTGCTAACAAAAGTGGCACCACACGAAACGAACCCCACAACGTGAAATAGGAGAAGGCAGCGAGCTGAGGCTCAGTGAAGGAGAAGAAAGCGTAAGACAAAAAATGTTCTCCAAGAGTTAATATCTCCCTTGAAATCCCTAATTTTAACTCGAGGAACATACTTCGTAGGTTGAGAGCTCCCAACTGATGTATTATCTTGCCAAATTTTACCCAATTTCTCCAAAGTTCACTTCCGCACTACGAGGAAGATATTATGTCGGTTGGAAAGTCCCAACCGACGTAATATTACGTCAGTTGGGACCTTCCAACTGATATAATATCTTTAGTGCCATTACAAAGTTTTCTAATTTTGAATTTTTACCTTTTTCAGACTTTTCTCCGTCAATTATGCATGGCAAGAGACGTAGAATATGGTATATTGCATCTGTTTTGAGTTAATCGACGTAATACTCTTTAAATATTTACAAAAATGCTACCATGTTTTTGTTTACATCGATTTTGTTTTAATCGACGTATTATCCTGATGTAGAATGTGTTTTTTATACTAGTGTATAGTATTCTCTGCTTACCTACTGCACATAGTTTGTCAAAGCATTAGCTTTATATAAGTTAAGGGATTCAAATGCCAACAAGAAAAGGCAAATATAGTTTTTTTATACTTTCTGGTCACTCGTACCCATACTTTGAGTTGCGCTAGAGTATAGACATCCTCTACATCAAACTTAGTATTCTTGAAGATTAAATTATTTTTGTGTGCCCATATATTTCATATTACGGTCACTCACATTATTCTCCACTTATTGTTTCCCTTACTATGTAATGTCTTAACTCGAAGCCTAGAAAATGTTCTTTAGATAAATAGTGGTATATAGATTACACTCCCATCCACACATCATACATATTCCATATGTGAGCTAACCACCTTGTAATTTAAAAATAAGTAGCTAGATGACTCATGTTGTTTATGACAAATGATGCACATATTGTCATTTTGCCTAATTTATCTTTTAAACAAATTATCAAATGTTGGAAGCTTGTCCTGGAGGAGTCTCCAGGCATTGGGTAGTAGGGAGGGCTTCAACTTTCCAGAACTTGCAATATTGGAACACATCCTTACTTTCAATCTCTTAATTTATTATGTTGGCATGACTGAATACATTGTTGATTCATCTCCTTTCAAACTCATTTGTCCTCTTTATCCCTTCTCATTGCACATTCTGCAACTCATGTAAGAAAGCCTCAATTATAGGCTTTTCTCATTCAAACCAACTTCTTCTTCAGTTGAACTTCCACTCCCACATATTCTCATGAGAAACACCAAAGTCTTTTGGTTTTTCCTTCTTTTGAAGTGAATTAGCATAACTTCTTCTTCAGTTGAACTTCCAATCCCACATATTCTCATGAGAAACACCATAATCTTTAGGTTTTCTCTCTTTTTGAAGTGAATTAGCATACAATCTTGAAAACTTTTCTTTTAAATTACTTTCTTCTACCCAATATCTTCCCAAAATAAAGTTTTATTAATGAGATGTACTTTCCAAGAAATGTTTCTATCAAACCATTCTCCTTGTTCACCATTTCTACAAATTGTCCTAAGGTATTTCCACCACCTCGATTCATTTATTCCCTCAACACTAGTATTTAAAGTCCTCCACTACCCATACTTAGAGACCAATGTAGCCCTCCACAAGCCTTTATTTTCATTTGCTTACCCGCACTTTGCTTTACATAATAGGGTTATATCGAAGGTTCTCAATTCCAAGATGTCTAACCCTTTGTCTTCTTTGCTCTTATAGATTTTATCCGATGTAACCCAAGCTATTTTATGTCCCTCCTTCCCCCAACCCCAAAAGAAAACCTCTCTGTGTCATAATAATCTGTTTTCTAACTAGTTGTGGTAGCCTAAAAATATATCGGAGGAATAGAGGCATTGATCATATGACGAATCTTATTAAACTAACCCTTCCACCAAGTGAAATATACTTCCCTTTCCATTTAGATAGTCTCTTCCTAATCTTTGCTACTATCCCTTACCATAACTCCTTTCTCCTATGGTTTCCTCCTACAAATATTCCTAGGTATGTGAATGATAAGGTTATGATACAATTTAAGACGGCTTCCAACCTCTACATAAGTTAGTTATCCACACTTATTCCCCCAGTCTTGCTTTTGCGGTAGTTAACTTTCAGTCCCGATGTAATTTGAAAATAAATCAAAATACTCTTGTTAGTTACAATGTTCTGATAATTAAACTTACACAAAAATGTTGTATCATCTGCAAATTGTAACATTCTAACTCTAAAACGTTGTCATAGTTACAAAACAATCTGGATTCTTGGAAAATAGAGGGTTGTTGGAAATTGTTATCGTGGCTAATGAAGCCATAGATGAAGCCAAACGTAATAAAAAACCTTGTGTTGTGTTTAAAGTTGATTTTGAAAAAGCCTACGATATGATTGATTGAGACTATCTAGTATACATGATGGGTAGGCTAGGATTTAATGCTAAATGGACCAAATGGATTAAAGGATGTTTATCCTCCTCAAAAATTTCAGTGTTAGTTAATGGCAGCCCTACCAGTGAGTTTAAACCTGAGAAGGGGTTGAGGCAGGGGGACCCCCTAGCCCCCCTTTTATTTCTTATAGCGGTGGAGGGTTTGTCTGGCGCTGTGAGGGAAGTTGTTAACAAAGGTCTTCTAGAAGGGATTAAAATAGGAAGTAAGGATATACATGTTAGTATGCTTTAGTTCGTCGATGATACAATGTTTATATGTAAAGACAATATTCAAAACATTGTAACTATCAAAAGTATTCTTAGATGCTTCCGGTTAGCATCAGGGCTTAAAGTTAATTTGCATAAGAGTTCCATTGGTGGTATAGGGGTTGAATCGGGTAACATGCAAAGGTATGTGACTATTTTGAACTGTAATATCATGGGTTTTCTATTTAAGTATCTTGGTGTTCCTATTGGAGGAAGCTATAATAGGTTTGCATTTTGGTCTGGGTTATTAAATAAGGTTAGAAATAAACTGTCCAAATGGAAAGGAAAAATCATGTCTATGGCTGGTAGAGTCACTCTTATTAAGTCTGTTATTTCATCTATGCCACTTTACCTTTTATCACTTTTTAAAGTCCCAAAATCTGTTTGTAGAGAACTTATTAGAATAAAATGACAATTTTTGTGGGGCTGGGGATATGACAAGAAAAAAGTATCTTGGTTAAAGTGGAAAATAGTTTGTAAGAATAAAGAGTATGGAGGATTAGGAATTAAAGAAATTGAGAGCCTTAATAAGGCCCTCCTTGGCATGTTGAAATGGAGACTGGGTAGGGAGGAAGAAGGACTGTGGTGTGACATCATCAATTCTAAATATGGTTCATGGAGAAGTCTAGAGTGTCTTGGTAGTAATAAAAGAGAATCTAGGTGGTGGAGGTATCTTAGAAGCTTATGTGAAATAGTGAGGGAGGAAACTGGTTCAATAAGAGTTATAAATGGAGTGTTGGAAAAGGCAGCAAAATATTTTTCTGGGAAGATGTGTGGGTAGGGGAAATTTCATTCAAGGATGCTTATCCTAAAATTTACGCTAATTCCATACATAAGAGTATTAAAATAGAAGACTGTGGAGAATAGCAAGGACATGAGTGGAAATGGAAATTTTGGTGGAGAAAACCTTGGTTTCGTGGGAAAAAACAATGTTGGATGATTTTATGGTCTACTGTTCAGAGGTGCGTAATACATAAGGATATAAAAGATAAGTGGGTATGGAAAGGTAGATTAGAAAATACTTATACAGTGAAGGATGCTTATAATATTATTTCGGATGGGGAGGTAGGAGCATATGAGGAGGTGTATCAGAAATTATAGAAAACGAAGGCACAACCAACCTCACTTTTGTGCACTTGGAGAATGTTCCATAACAAGTTTCCAACAAGAGATAGGTTACTTAGGCTACATATTCCAAATATGAGTTCTTTATGTGTGCTGTGCAATCTTTGTGATGAGAATTATGTCATTTGTTTTTCCTATGCAATCTACTGTGGAATTTGTGTGATAATTGGTTTGGGGTGCAATCTGTGCACCATTGTTAGGCTAAGGATCATTTTCTCGAGTATTAGTTGGTTAGAATCAATAGGAATGGTAAATCTGTTAGTAGAACAATATGGGTGATTGTTATTTGGCACATTTGGAAACATAGAAATGAAATCATTTTAAAAAATAGGGTGTGTGATATTCAAGAGGTGTTTACAACTATCTAAGTAAAATAATGGATAACGGTTAAATCTAAATATAAGAATGCTTAATTTACTTAATCTGATTGGTGTTTTGACCCATTAGCATGCATTTCTATGCTACTGTAATGGCTGTAGTATTTGTATGAGTTGTTTTACTGGTGCAAGGATCATTTTGGCAGGAAAGCTTGACGGCAAAGCTTTTGAATGGAGTACTAATGGGTCAAATTTTTTTGCTTTCATTTTTTATTGTAAACTTTCAGATTGTGATTTTGGTCTATTTTATGATGTGCCTATGTAATAGGCATTTATTTTGGTTCTGATTAGGAGTTTAGTGTGAGTATTTTGTGATGTAATGCTCTTATACTAAATGTACCTCTTTCCAAGGTACAAATTCTGATTTCGTTTTGTGTGTATAAAAGTTGGGATAACCTTATTATTCCTATTTATATTAATTTTTTATTGTTAATAAAAAATTATATAAAGAAAATAATTGATTTATATATATAATTATCATCGTAAATTGACTGAATATTATTAATTTTATATTAAATCTACTATATATTGATTCTATCATATAATGATAAATAATATTAAATAATATTAAAAAAATTAAATATTAAATAAATTTATAGTAAAATATTTAATAATATAAGTAATAAAAAAATAATAATATGATTATGATATAATAAAAATAAATATAGTTATTTATAATAAAAACTAAATTGATATATAATGATATTATTATGATAAATAAATATAAAAATAAAAATATTGTTTGAATTGAATATAAAAATTATTTTTAATTAAGTTTTTTATAATTATGAATATTTAAATATAATTTATTTTATCTAACAATTTTTCATATGTAAGATAATTTACATTTTTGTAAATAATATTCGATCGTAGTCGAAATCATATTTTAATGTAATAAGTTTTATATATAAATAAGTAATTTATATTTAATTTTCACCCAATTGTAACATTTTTTTATGAACAATAATGTGTGAAAATTTCAATTCTTTATTGAAATCGTGTAATGAACTGTAGTGTAAATAATTTTATAATATATGCTGTATACGGTAATTAATCATATCTTATTTAAAATTAATTTTAATCATAATTTAAAAATTCCAATCTTATAATTTAATATTTTAAAAATTAATTAATTTCAGTTAAGAAATTAATTATATTTTATTATAAATTAAATTTCAATCTAAGGATAATTATGTATTTAACATTTTCATAAGTTTTTTAAAAATTATACAACAAATAAATTAATTATATTTTATTTTTAATTATTTTTAACAAATAAATTTGTAATTTTTCAATTTTATCTTTTTAAAAAATTAAAATATAAATTACATTTATTATATTATTCATATTTTATTTTTATTTTTCTCTAAGTCTTATATATTTATATTTTTAATGTAGTTAACACAACTTTTTTTTTATACATTTTTTTTTTCTGCAATCGAAATCTAATATAAGATTTCATTCTTCTATTTGGTTAAGTTTCAGGATGATTCATAATGAATGGAGTTGGATAAATAATACTGCTTCAACTTAGCCAATTATCTAAATGATGATGTCAGATGTGGCGATTTGGTCGTCGATGCTGAAGAATCATGATTACGTTCGTGCCTCAAATTCCAACTTGAACAATGACAGGTTCTACAAGTTTAATAATAATCTCAGTTGTTACATGGCTTCATATTATATACCACGTTGGTGTCTGATTAAAGAATACTAAGATGGACCCTAATTTCCAAAGTCCATTTTGTTATATATTTTATTTTTGTCTTTCCTTCCCTCCCAACTTTATAAAAATGAAAGTATGATAAGATTATAATAACAACACCCTTTCTCTTTTCTTTCTTTTTTATATATATCGATTAAGTTAATATAATATAGACAGACTGATAAAGTTAATATATGGCGAGAATAATAACTTTTATTTTTTATTTCAACCACAAATATTATTCTCTTAGAGATATAATTCTTGTTCGAGTCCTGAACTTAGATATATTATGATGAAACTAATATTTTTTTTACTGAACTTTTTTTCACTGTTATCAAAATATAACTCTTGATAAGGAAACATACATGTATCGATTAAACTTGCAATAATAATAAAAAGTAATTATATAAATAATTATATAGCTATACTAAACAACAGTAGAATAATATATATAGTTATAAAACTTATATTTCATTAAGTGGTAGAAATTAAGCGTTTACATAGACATCATAAGATTAAAGAAAAACATCTTATTAAGCACACTAGAAGGTGCTTATACCACCTAGAAAAGAAAATGATTAGAGATTCCACGTGCATATATATATACTCAATTAAACTCTTTTTAAGATTAATATATGGATTAAGCATCATCAAACAGTTGGATAAGAGGCACAGTTAGCAATTGCACATAAACCTTCCTTGGCATGTATATCTCGCTTCATCCTTATATACCCTTTCTCACCCCATTCAGTTCCCCATGAATTCTTCACTAGCCAATACTTAGTACCATCACCAGCTTTTCCATAACCAACCACTGTAACAGAATGATCAGTATCAGTTCCACACTTTCCTGTAAAAATCCCACTTGAGTAAAACTGGAAAGCATATCCTCCAGCTTCAACATAAGCTGACACTGGTTGATGTGCAACGGCTTTTAGAAGTGCCTTTTCACTATTAGCAGGAACTTTCTCGTACCCTTTGATCTCAGCCACACCATGACTTTCCTTCTTAACCTTACAAGTCTTGTTAACTCCTTTGTAGGGGTAGTATGTTTCACTTGCTATCCCTCCTTTCTTAGCAACAAATTCAAAGGCATCTTCAGCATAACCACCATTGCATCCATCGCTGTCACCTCTAACACAATCTACTAGTTCTTGTTCTGATAGGGACACCAGTTCACCTTTAGTTATATGATGGAGACCCTCAATTGTAGCCACAGTAGAAAATGCCCAACAACTTCCTGTTTGCACAAACAAAACCAAGTTGATATATATTACACATTTTTTTTTTAATGAAGCACCAATGGAATATATTGAACTGATGAATGTGGAAAACAGAATCTTACGACATGTGCCTTGGTCCTTGATTGGAGTAACAGCACCTCTTTTCCTCCAGTCCACGGTAGCAGGAATCTTGGTGACACTGTCATACCTAAACGATGTTTCTGTTGCTCTCCACACGCTTTGTTTTTCCTTCCTCTGACCATTTGTCAGTAAGGCCTTGAATTCTTCATTATGAAGGTCAGCAAATTTGTTAATGCTGAGGTTGAAGGGTTTGTCCCCAGCAGCATTGAAAGACTCAATGAACTGCACGTTGTTCTTGAATATTTGGAAACGTTTCTCCTTCTCAGCAGCATCCTTGTAGACCTTACCATGCTGTGCCATCCAATTCTCATGTCTGTCTGATGAGAAGGCCTCCGGCAACCTGCGACACACTACATGGCAAGTCCACAAAGTGAAAACAAGGAACAGAACTAAAACATATTTGTTTTGGCTAAATGAACTCATCAGGTTATCAGAACAGTAGGTTTGTTGAAGTGTTGTTTGTAACAGAGACAAGGAAAATTGGTTTAGTTTGGAGCAAAGGCAATGACAATTGCAGGTAATTTATAGTGGTGAGGAGCACCTCAACATTTGTTTCATAGTGCATCGAATAGTAGGCAGCACAATTTGAGCCACTTTCTACGTGGATTCTCGACCGCACTGAACCACGTGTGTCATGCGAATTTGTTGAGTCAATTGTTTGCTTTCGACCAAAGATCCTTTTCCAGTCCAATTGATGTAGAATTAGACGACCACACGTGCGAAGCCTCTCTTATCAGAACGTGTTGCAATTTAATCTCTTAACAAAAACAAAGCACACCATCATTCTTATGTTGAGAAAAGAGGGTGTATAAAAGTTTTTGCTTACGCCAGCCCTAAATGACGCCAGTTATGTGTGGAATGTGGGGACAGTAATCATGCATTATATATAGCTAAAAATAAATTTTCAGAATATATAACTAAACACGCCACAAGCTATAATTAATTATATGTGAATCATGTTTAATAATTATATGACCACTACGGCTAAACATTTACTTTTAATTGAGTCTTAAGAGTAACCTTAGACGTGTTTTAATTTTGTTCAATTTTTCTCTTCCAAATCATAAAAGTAACCCTCTCTCACACAAGTACATAAGATAGAGAGTTACCTCATAATTTTACAAATAATATAAAATTTCTTGCAATTCATCTCTTATTTTTATAAAAAAAAAAAAAAACAAATACATTAAAATAAAGACACTTTACGTGCTCCAACCCGGATATGTTATGTAGGTTATATAGAAGAAGGAAAGAAAAAGATAAAATGGTATTCTAAAATATCTCTAAAGTTGGACCAGTTGTATTTTCTCGTTAGTCACCCATTATAAAAGGTCTTCCTTCACAATAGCCACTGATACTACTATAACGCAAAAACTAACATGCAAAACTAATGTTCTAATTTATCCTATTCTAGCACATATCATATATCATAAGTTCATCCACAAGTTTAATATGGATCTCATGTCTTGAGTAGTTACAATTAATATAAAGAGATGATGACTACCTTTACATTTATGACTAAGATTTTGTCTGCAACTTGGTGTGGAACGTTGAAGTCCTTCTTTATAATAGTAGTTATGTAGAGGACTTCTTTAACATAGTAGTGTTCCAATTGTATATGGATATAGTTGCCTCCATCAATCTTTCTCATTGAGCTTATCTGCATCCCTTACGTCATTGAAAAACCCTTCATGTTGAAGGTTTCAATAGTCCCTTGTAATATAGATACAAATAGGAGAGGTTAATAGTAGTTACTTGTATACGGTTAGGATTCAGGAATGGTGAAATCCTCTATTCTTTTATTTTTCCACTCTCCTCAAAAACCCTCATTTCAACAATACAAGAAAACCCACCTAAGAGAGGAATAATACCTCTTTTGACATTCCCAAACTGAATACAATTCTCGATACCCTGAATAAATGACAAATCCCCTATTTATTCTTATTCCTCTATCCTAACAATCTATTCCTATTTATTTTCAAATCAATCAGACTTTTGAATATATGCTAACACTTATTCTTAATCACCCTTAAGAGACTCTAAATAAATGCTAAATTTTGCTAATTTCTTGCCTTCTAGAATAAACCTTTCCAAACTTGTCGGCCCTATCAACACTCCTCCCTGCACAGCCACCTTGCCCTCAAGGTGGAAAGTGGGAAATAATCGTTTTAGCATCGATGCAAGTACCCAACTATCATCACATGAAGGCATATTGGATCAATGAATGCGATATTCCGTGGAGTCGTCTGGAGTTACGCGAGAGCTCAAAACTTGACTAGGAACCGTCAATAATTCTCCTTCGATTAATGAAAGAGGAAGTGACTGCCCTTGCTGAGTTGGAGGGACTGTCTTCTTCAACCTGGTAATATGAAAAATCGGGTGTAAGCGACACCCTTGCGGAAGTGCTGATTTAAATGCCACAACACCAATCTTCTGAATCACTTCAAAAGGCCCGTAGAAACGAGGAGACAACTTTTTATTGGGTCGCTTAGCTAGAGACCGCATCCTATAGGGTTGCATTTTCAAATAAACCCAATCACCCACTGCCAAAAAGACTTCCTTTCGCTTCTTATCAGCAAAGCGCTTCATATCTTGTTGTGCTTGCAATAGATTGTCCCTTAATTCTGCCAAAATCACATCCCTTATCGCTGTGAGTGCTGCTACTTCTTCAACAAATGAAGGATACGTTTCCCCCTTGAACAACACCAGAGGATCCACATCATATAGTGCCTAGAAAGGAGTGGTGCGGGTGGATGCACTAAAAGATGTATTAAACTAGTATTCTACCCAAGATAACCAATCCAACCACCGCTTAGGACAACCCCCAACAAAACACCACAAATATGTCTCTAAGCACCTGTTAATGACTTCTGTTTGGCCATCCGTGTGTGGATGAAAAGTCGTACTATATTTCAATTTTGTCCCTGCAACAGCAAAAATTTCAGTCCAGAAACAACTCATACTTTATCCCTATTAGACACAATCGATTTGGGAAAGCCATGTAACGAACCACCTCTGTTATGAACAAATGAGCAACGTCTTTTACCAAATAGGGATGAGAAAGGGTTAGAAAATAAGAGTATTTAGACAACCTGTCTACCACCACCAAAATAGTATCCATCCCTCTGGATTTTGGAAGCCCACCAATAAAATCCATCGAAATGTGTTCCCATACCTTCTCTAGAATAGGTAAGGGTTGTAATAAACTTGCTGGTTTCAAGGCAGCATATTTGTTTGTGTTGCATAGCTAGCATTGAGCCACAAAATTCTTCACTTGGCATCACACTCCTTTCTAAAATATGACTGCGCTGAGGCGTTTATAGGTGTGAAAGAACCCCAAATGACCACCCATACTGGAATTATGAAATTCAGCCAACAATAGTGGAATTTGTGAAGAATTAGCAGGAATGACCACCCTGTCCTGATAAAATAAACGGCCTTTTGTTAAAGTAAATCCTGGATAATCCTTAGATCCTTGCATCAAAGCTTGAATAATTTTCTGCAACTCCATGGCACCTACTATGTCTTCTGCAATAGTATCCCAAAGGCTGGATTGAACCACCAAGAGCCCCTAAAACATTATTTGCCAAGAGAGTGCATCTGCTGCCGAATCGTCACATCCCGGTCGGTACTTAACTTCAAAATCAAGCCCCAATAGTTTTGAGGTCCATTTGAGTTGATCCTCCCCCAACATGCGCTGGTCTGTTAAGAACTGCAGGCTTCACTGATCTATCAGTATAATGAAGTGGCACCCAAGAGATAGTGATGCTATTTCTGGACAACAAACACCACTACCATTAATTCCCTTTCATTAGTCGATTTAGTTTGAGCTCTCTGCGACAATGTCTGGCTGAGAAAAGCAATTGGTCGCCTCTCTTGAGAAAATACAGCTCCTATTCACTGCCTGAGGTGTTCGTTTCCACGACAAACTCCTTAGAAAAATCAGGTACTGCTAAAATTGGAAGTTGCATCATAATAGATTTCAATTCATCAAAAGCTTTTTGAGCCTCTTTGGTCCACACAAAACCATTCTTCTTAGTTAAATCAAATAGAGGTCGAGCAATGCGCCCATAACCTTTGACAAACCGACGATAATATCCCGTGAGTCCGAAAAACCCCTTGGCATTTTCTGATCATGAGGCATTGGCCACTCCAGCATGGCCTTAGTCTTGTTGGGATCTGGTGCCACCCCTTTTGCCAAAATAATGTCCCAAATATTCTACTGAAGAAACTGCAAATGAGCATTTCTTTTCTTATTGATAATTAGCTGATATTCTAATATAACCTCAAAAACTTGATTGAGGAGGGTAGCATGGTTGGTAATGTCGCTGCTGTAAATGAGAATATCGTCAAAAAACATGAGGACAAACTTTCGCAAGAAGGGACGTAAGATGTCATTCATAAGAGCTTGAAATGAGCTTGGTGCGTTGGTGAGGCCAAATGACATAACTAAAAATTCGTAATGACCTTCATGCATGCGGAAAGTCGTCTTCACCACATCCTTTGTTTTCATTCGAATCTAGTGGTATCCTGCTTTCAAATCCAATTTTGAAAATACATTGGCCCCAGGTAATTCATCGAGGAGTTCATCTATCACAGGAATGGAAAACTTATTTGGTATGGTAACCTGATTCAAAGCTCTGTAATCTACACAGAAATGCCAAATGTTATCCTTCTTTCACACCAAAAGAATAGGACTCGCATAAGGACTTACATTGTTTTGAATGATCCCAACAGCTAACATCTCCTTTACCATATCTTCAATTACTATTTTTTGGTGATTAGGATACCGATAAGGCCTTAAGTTGGGAGGTACCGCACCATCCTTTAGTGGAATGGCATTGTCATAACGTCGATGAGGGGGCAGACCTGGTAACGACTCAAACACCTTTGCATGTTTTGTTATCACCTGTTGAATTTTCTCCGGAAGTTCCACCGTTATCTGTTGGACAGAAATGGGTCATAGTTACACCACAAAAGCATCACCTCCCTTTTGAATTGTTGCCATTGTTGCCTGTAAAGCCACCCCTCCATAACACAAGTCATGGTCTCCTTTTAAGGTAAACCAAGCATCCCCCGATAGAAACGTAGACTAGAGTCACGAAAATTAGCTCGCACCTCCCCAAGTTTATCTAACCAAGCGAGCCCCAACTCTAACTCAGCCTCATCAATGGGAAAAACAAAAGAAATCTTCCGTAACCTGCAATTTTGGAAACTGCAGTGTAACCCCTAAGCAGAACCCTTGGCCTTCAATTCGCTACCTCCCAACAACATTAACAAGAAATCGAGATGATTGATCGCAGGGAATGTGTAATTCATATACTACCTCCGATGCCACGAAGTTGTGAGAGGAGCCACAGTAAATCAACACCCTGACCTTTTTCCCTCTTACCATTGCTCACGCCTTGATATCCTTGTGCTAACCAAGAGAAGAAGTGTATTTGAGTTCCCATTGGTTCAAAAACACGCTGCTCTCTTGATATGTCTCCACGGACCCCTCTACGGTCTTTGTCACAATCTCTAGAATGTCTTCAACAATCATAAGCTCCAACTGTTTGCTTTGCAATTATGGTGTGGTCCATAGGGTTCCTCATAAAAGAAACATAACCTTTTTGCCCTTCGCTCCCTATACTCGTCATTAGAAAGATGTCGAGGTCCATGGTTTCGATTTGGCTCTTGAGGCCCATTGTCCCTGTTATTAGAGTGGGCTTGTTGAGTCCCCCCAGGCCCAATTCGGATTGGTCCTTTTGAAAACTGGGGAGTCTACCAAGGGCCATACCTATAACCACCCTGTTGTACCACCATATTTTTTGCTTCAATTCTTTCCGCAAGATCCATCAAATCCTCCAATGTATTGAATGGAAAAGGTTTTCACTTCCCGCTGATCTCAAGTTTGAGTCCCTTCAAAAATGTCCCTATTAAAACTTGACGATATGCGATCCTTAAAGGAGTGGCATAAAGTTCAAATTGATCCTGGAACTCCTTCACCGTGGCATTCTGACAGACCCCTAGCAGCATTTCATATGGGTTCTGTAAAAGTTTTGGCTCGAATCGCTTCAACATTGCATTTGTGAAACTGGCCCACTGTTGGACTTCTATCGTCTGTTCCCACCATCGAAACCATGTTAAAGCGCGTCCCTTCATAGCGAACGCCGTCACTAACAACCACCCATCCTTTGGAATCACCCGGAGCGTGAAGTATTGCTCCATGCGATCTAGCCAGTGAAATGCCTCTTCCCCGTGAAAGATCGGGACATCCAGCTTCCACCACTATTCCGACATCGTGCTCTTTCGCTGAAAGCCCTAAGGACCATCGATCCCACAGAAGTCGCGGCGCTCTCACCCATTATCGTCCTTCACCCAACGATCATCTCATTAATAGCAAGCATCATTGCCTCCACGTTTGTATAACGAGCTCAATCTTCCTCCATACGAGCTTCAATTTCATCTATTTTATTACTAAGCTTTACTAAAGCTGCTTCGATAGTCTCCATCTTTTGTGTCTGCAATTGCAACATCCACAGATTCCCCTAGTCCCCCCGACAAGCTGATACCAGTTGTTAGGATTCAGCAATGGTGGTATCCTCTATTCTTTTATTTATCCACTCTCCTCAAAACCCCTTACTTCAACAATACAAGAAAACCCATCCAAGAGAGGAATAATGTCTCTCCTGACACTCCCAAACTGGATACAATTCTCGATTCCCTGAATACATGACAAACTCCCTATTTATTCTTATCCCTTCATCCTAACAATCCGCCCCCATTTATTTTCAAATCAATCAGACTTCTAAATATATGTTAACACTTATTCTTAATTACCCCTAACAGACTCTAAATAAATGCTACTTTTTGCTAATTTCTTGCCTTCTAGAATAAACCTTCCCGAACTTGTCAGCCCTATCATATACCTATCACCATTAGATTAATAAGAAGTAAATGCAAATAATATCCTTCAGGGATTACGAAAAATGACCTATATTGATACAATATACAACCTTCAATACTTCCTAAGAAAGCATTGCTCTCCTTCTTTGTTTATTTGTGCTATATAGATTTTCCTTCAAGACCATCTGTCATGCATCGTATCTCCATATGCTTTATATGAATAAGCCACTTTAGTATTATGCTTAGAGACATGCACCAATCATAATATTGTATTTTGTTATTTTATTTTTGTTTTTAGTGCAAGCCCAAGACTTTAGTTGTGCAATCCCAAACAATTTGTCCCCATCAACTTTTACATTTCTAAAGATTACATTATTTCTACTTAAAAGCGTAGCAGTCCAAGTATTATGATTGAATAATTTGATCTACTTGGCATCCGCCATGGGACAATTGATGTCACCTGTCCAGTACAGTAATAATAAAGTTGTTATATAGTTCGATTATGATATACTATTCTTAACTACATCCATTTATTGCATAAGTACCAAGCAATATTTGATACTCTATATTCAGAGAATAAATGTTGGACTGATCCATGATGTTTTTTGTATAGCACACAATTTACAAGGAACTTGTACGCCTTTAGGAGCAAGGTTATCTTTGGTTAGCACACTTGTTAACCCACCCTCCATCCAAAATGTTTTATATTTGGGATTGCATTTATCTTCCAAATCAAATGAAAGAATTCACTATTTTCTCCATAGGTACTACTTTACAAAATTTGATATGTAGATTTAAGTGTATATTCCTATATCATCCGCCTTCCAAAGCCAAGAATCTTAGTCTATCTTTTTTTGGAGTTTTGTTTGACAGATATGTCATGAGTGTGAAATATGAGAAACTCCCACACAAATAATTTCCTCTTCCACCTCATATTCCATTCCTACATGCTATCATTCCATTTTCCATTTCTGATATTGTGGTTTGTTTAAATATGGAGTTATTATATAGTCTTGGAAAAATTTCAGCAAGTGGCTTATCTATGTTCCATATATCATCTCAAAATCTAATATTTGTTCCCCTGTCTAGGTTCCATGTGATGTTATTACCAAACCATACTTTCTAAGATTTTGACCCATTTAATTTCTTCATATCCTCATATTTAGATTCTAATATATCCACTTATAGTCCCTTCTCTTCAGTTGCATATCTTCCACTTTCATTTTGCTAGAAGTGTGTCACTAAGCCATCCTACATCGTTTATATCTAAGCCCCCCTAATTCCTGTGGTGTACATATGATTACCTATTTTACCCATGCTAATTTTTTCTCTTCTTATTTTATCCATCCCCGCAAGAACTATCTTTGTATTTTTTTTTCATTTTCTTTAATATTGTTTTTGGGCTTTAAAGAAATATAGAAAGAAAAGGGCAAGGACATTGATGATAAATTTGATTAAAGAGAGTTTATCCACAAAGGATAATTGTCTACTTCTCAAGTGTTATAGTCTCTTACTAATATTTTGTATGATGGTATATTTGTATGGTTTCCTTCTATCAAAATTCCCAAATATGTAAAAGGTATTGCCATTTTAGTATAATCCAAGATAGCAGTATGACAATCCAAATTATTATGATGAACACCCACACCCTCCTAATTTACTTGTATATAAGTTCACTTTGAGTCCATATACTAATTCAAAGTAACGTAAAATACATTTTAGAGGTAAAATATTTTGAATATTTTCCTCACATAAAAATAATATAATATGAAAATTACAACATATTTATTTCAATCTCTCTCCTCCCATTGACTCCTTAGTGCATTTATGCTTTTGGCTTGTGTTATTAAACCTACGAGGCCCTCTACCACTATGAGAAAGAGGAAAGGTGTAATGAGGTCACCTTGTATAATTCCTTTTAATGGTCTATATTCCTTTGTTCTGCCCACACTAACTAGGATGGATATTATGGTTGATTCTATGAAGACTCTAATTCAGATTAATTTGTTTCTCACAAAATCCTAACATTTGCATCATATAATGTATAAATTCCCACCTAGCTGATTCATAAGTCTTCTCATAGTCTACTTTCATGATTTGACATGTTTTCTTCTTAACTTAATCTCATCCGCAACTTCATTCGTGATTAAAATATTGTCAACTAAATTCTTACCTACTAGGAAGGTTGATTGTGTTTCATTTATTACCTTTGGGAGGGATTCTTCAATCTATTTGCTATCAATTTAGAAATGATTTTATAGAGGCCACCAACCAACAAAATTCAACAATATTCTTTCAAATTCTATTGGTTTTTAGTTTTTGAGATCAATGTAATGAAAGATGCATTACATCCTCTTGACCACCTATCTTTGATGTGAAATTCATTTACAACTCTCACTTTGTCTTCTTTAAAGTTACAACTCTCAAAATCCAAGACGTAGTGTGAGATTGTGAATGATGTAAAAGTTATCATTTAGAATCTAATGGTATAAGTCACTAAAACTTTGGTAACTAATGTTAGATACCAATTATTTTGACTTAATTGGTCACTAAATTCAATCATTATTTATATTTTGTAGTTATTTAGAAACTAAAATTTAATTTAGTGACTATTTTGGTCACAATTAGCAACCATTTCATTTGGTAGCTAAAAATTGGTCTCTAAATAGCTTTTTTCTTGTAATAAATGTTATGTTCCTAAGTTCAACTTGGGGACAAGGTAGGAAAATGTGAAATAGCATATTGAATGATTAATGTTGTTAATATTGTTCTAGTAATGACTCTAAATCATTTTCTTTAGGAAGTGATGTTCTTGCTCAAAATAATGGCTCTGATCAAGAAGATAACTTAAAAGGGATGTCAAGTCTTATTGATGATTCTTAGCAAGCTCTCTGGTTTATAATGTTGAGCAGATACAACATGTTTCTCCTAAGGTTGACTTGACTCACTCGTCTAGTTTAACTCTTTCAAATTTGTTTTTCTAAATTGTCTGTTCTAGATAAAAACTTGTCATAGGATAAGCATGAAATATGAATATTATAGATTCTAATACCCTCTTGATTGCTTTCGATCGTTCCAAGGACAACTAATAATAGTTATAAACCTATTGCTTCTGAAGAGAATTATGCAGAGTTTGGTTTCTAATAGGTGGGCAGATATTTTGGAGGAGGAAGCTTCTAACTCAAACTCTAGTGGTCATGATGATCTGGACCAATCATCCTGCAAGCCTGATAGATCACCTAAAAATGTTTTTGTAGTTGTTTGAAAAATCACTAAAATAGTTTATTATAGTTGTGTTGGGTTAAACTTGATGTCATGGTGGCTATTGGTCTAAAAGTCTAGAGGTTTCGTTTTAGCCCATCTAGTTTACACTTAACTACTACTAGTTCATGCCCTATGGGGTTGTAGTCAAATGCTAGTGGGATACATGTTACTCAGGCACTTTCTTCTAAATTTGAGCAGTCTAAGTTAACTTCTAAGTACTGAATTGATCTCGTGAAGCAGGGGTTCTCTAGTGATTTGGTTGAGTTGGAAGGGTGTGTTCAGAATTCTATAATATCCTAGAAATTGAGGAAGGGTGCTTCCAAGGTTGCTAAAAACTGTTTAGAGTGGTTGCTATAAAGAAAAAATGATAGAAAGGTTTGTACATCTCAGTTTGATTTTCTTTTTTTTATTGTTTTGTTTTTTTTTAACATAAGGGATAGACCTCTTCTAATTCTTTGTTGGTTTCTATTAGTTTTGTTCATATATTTTTTCATATTACCTTATGAGTTAGTTTGATGGTTAGCTTTATGTCTTTCTTTCTATGAATTTGGTCTAACTCCTCATTATCTTGTTTTTTTTTTCATTTTAATAAATTTTATATGATGGCTCTATGCTTAACATGAACTTAAAAAAAATGATTATATACAATTTTTTTTGTTTAAAAAAAAAACAAAAAAGTGGATTTAAATAGTAATATAATAATAATTATTATTATTGTAATAAACCAGATCATAATCATTAATATTATTATTATTATTATTAATCCAATGTTTAAATAAAACTGGAAGATTGAATTCAGTAAATAAAAAAAGAAACAATAAGAAACAAAATTAAAAAAGTCAGTTAATTTTTTTAAATATTAGTTTTCTATAAAATGTATAAATACTAATAATATGTGAAAAGAATAAGTAAGAGACCATTATCATATCTGAAGTGATATGCGTATTGAACAATAAAAATGCAGAATTATCTCTTGTTCTAAAGCACATAAAATTTATATCCTGGGGTATCTGATCATGTTTGATACAATTAAAGTGACAAATGGGGTTAAAGAACACAGCATATATGCAATGCAGATAAGAACCTGAGCACACACTAGTAGAAAAATAGCCTTCGTCGTCGGTTCTAAGAGGCTTTTTTCGTCGGTTTTTGACCCGACGTTGACTCAGGAGACGTTGAATCATACGTCGGTTTAATTTCCGACGTAGTGATTGAACTCACTGCGTCGGTTAAGAAAAACAAAACCGATGTGGTGTTTAATAATATTATTATTTTAAGGAGTTGCACCATGTCGGGTTTGTCCCAAAAACGACGTGGTGAAGAGAAAACCCACGTCGGTTTTGGGAATCCAACCGACGTGGGTTTTCTCTTCACCACGTCGTTT
>Ga0099824_1003764_pt1 | contig 22066 bp, 13 predicted proteins | sample SiratrowhiteBW_FD_76837 | JGI IMG/M metagenome (GOLD analysis project Ga0099824, IMG submission 76837) | Root nodule microbial communities of legume samples collected from California, USA - Siratro white BW | ecosystem: Host-associated > Plants > Roots > Nodule | place: USA: California... | reverse complement strand
TTTTTTTTTTTTTTTTTTTTTTTTTTTTTTTTTTTTTTTTTTTGTTGTTTTTTTTTTTTTTTTTTTTTTTTTTTTTTTTTTTTTTTTTTTTTGTTTTTTTTAATATCTACTTATCCCATAATAAATTGCTTCAGTAGAGAAAATCACCATCCTTTTTAAAGGTTTATCAGGATGGTTCTTAGATTAAAAGTTCAGAGATTTTGCTTTATTTCTTCTAATTTGTATTTAACGGTTATCCATCATTTATATCTTATGAGGTTAGAGCTAAATGTCGGAGGGTATACGTTATTCATGTTTTTCTTTTTCTTTCTAAGTTTAAAAGTAGGTATAAATTGATTTTTAAGTATTGAATTGAATGGGTAGAACGAAGTTTCTTAATAATTTGAATGAGTTGGAAGTGTGTTCAAATTTAAAAAATAAAAAATAAAATAAGATTATGAGACAGAGAAAGGATGTTTTCTAAACTGTCAAAAAAATCTATTAAAATAAATACTACAAGAAATAAATAAGGAAAGAGTTTACAAGTTTTGATTTTTTTTATGTTATTTTATTTTTCAACATAAAGATTGTCTTTATTTCTTTTCTTTTTAATAAATTTCATATAGAGGTTCTATGATGTGAGTTTTTAAAAAAAAATGAAAAAGATAATAAAGTTCTACCTTCTAGATGAACAGAAATGTGAAAAGTTTGACAAAATAAAAAGATAAATATCACCAAATAAATGTAAGTATCATTATTTTTAAACCAGCATTAATTAGAATGGAAATATTAATTAAATATTTATAAATGTGGGTATCATTAATTTTAAATATTAATTACAATGAAAATATTAATTAGATGTTTATCATCTTTCAAAATTTCATTAAAACATGTATTTTAGAACTTTAAACCTTTGAACATCCTGAATAGGATAGCAAAACTGTCATGTTGAATGAGTGGGATCTACTTTTATTATTTATTGATAAGAAAATATACACCAATTTATTTTATCTTTAACATATCTTTATTGTAGAGTCATATTAATAAAAATTAAAATAAATAAAAATATAAATTATAAAATTAAAATAATATATTTTAGTCTTAAAAATATCAACCACCAAAACATTAAAATGTAAATATTATAAAAATGTTTAACTGAATAAAAATTACAAAAAAATAAAAATGATACAATACAATGAAAATTAAAACATTAGACAATCACTTACCCAATATAAACAGATATTTAATGAACTCTTAATTATTATTAATTAACTATCACATAAAATTAAGCACTCACAAAATATTCTTAAAATTTAATTTTGGAGGGAAATATTTCTTCTTCATGCATCATTTAAACTAGGGGATAAATATATTAATGGCACATACATCTGGTGTGCACATACATATGAAAGGATGTAAACTCCATCTTAAATATATTAATGATCAAAATATATAATGAAAGTAAATAAATGAATTCATTAGTTATATATAATTCAATGTCTGTTAAAATTTCAAAGTTTAGAATAAAAAATTCAATTTTTTAAACAATTCATTTCTTTTAATGTAATGAATTTAATCTATTTAACTTTTTGTTAATAAGTTCACTTTTGTTAATAAGTTCATGTATAACTTTTTAAAGAAAAATAATTCCATCAAAGAAATAGATTTGAAAAAAAAAATATTCATATATAAATAAATTATTTAAATAAATATGTCATAACTTGTACGACACGATTTTGATCTTATGAAAGTAAAATTATATTATTTATATAACAATTTCTTTACAATAAAATTTTATTATATTAATACAATTTACCTTTATAAATAATTTTTTTTAAAATATGTTCATTTTAATTTTGATAAAATTACATCATGTAGAACAATTACCCCACCACACAGTGGACAAAGGATGATAGGCAAGGTGGACCACAAGATTACTTCATCAAATTCATCAAATCTGAAATAAATTTATTTTTTCTCAGTTTTCTTAGTAACTGTTTTCTTAGTAACTGTAATTTCAAAAACGGTTTACTCTAATTTATTTATAAATGCAATTAAATATTTATCTGATATTGAATAATCTTTGTGAGTTACTCTTGCAAAGTTATTTCTACCAAGTATTCTTTATTCCAAGACCCATTGTGTGTTTAATTTAAACATTTAGTCTGACAACTTTAACTCTGACATTAATTTTTATCATATTTACAGAAATAAAAGAATAAATCAACTTTAACTGAAGGAAAAAATAATTGAAATTAATGTTTTGCAAAAAAATATATTTTCTTTAAGAGGGGTATTGAATGAGAATTAATTTGAGATTCATAAAAAAAACAAAAAAAACAAAAGAAGGGTGAAAAGTGTGAAGTGGTGTGATGTGTGTCCCCTTAGGAGTGATTAAAGCATGCTTAGTCCAATTATTGAGAATCCCTAGGACACAAGGTCTCTGAAGAAAGGTTGAGATTTCTGTGAAAGAGTCCCATCCCATGGATCTGATGCCAAACACTCACAGCATAGGACCCTATCATTGTAACTCGGTTTACTTTCATCTCACAAAAAGTCTTCAAAAAGGCACTTTGCAATTTTCACAGTCACTCACAGGCTTTCTGGGAACACTGTGCAAATAGTATGAGCCATCACAGTAAGAGTCAACCGACCCTTTTTGGATCCATCTATTTGTAAGGCTTCCAATAGTCCACACGTTACGTTTTATCTTCACCTTTTTCTTACTCTCTCTCTCTCTTCCCAAATCTATAACCATTTCAGTTTTCTTCACACCCTTTTCCTTCACATAATAGTAGCACACTGTTTTCTCGTTACAAAAGTCAAATACAAAGCTTTTAATCAAAACCAGAGTCTCACTTTAAGAACTGCCATAGATTAAATATAAACGTGTTACTTTAATTAAAACTTTAATTAATCTGCATTATTTTATTTATTTTTTCTCTTTTACAAGAGTCAAGCATGCAGAGAATGAAGCACACACACACGCAAAGACAGTAGGGTTCTTATATATATCCTTTTTCCATTTAACCCCATGCCGATGAATTGAAGCTACCATTCAACTGTGTCTGTGTCACAAAGTGTCACTAGTGAGAGAGATAGAGAATGAAGAGGGAAGCTGTAATAGCATAAGGGTTTTTTAGGCTTCCCTTCTTTCTCTACAAATAATAGAACAAAAGAAAAAGACAGCCTTTTTTTTTTCTTTCAGCTACAGAGAGAAAGCTGAGACATTGGGTTTTATCCTTTTGTCTCCTCTATCTCTCTGTCTCTATTCTTTTCCCCTTACCTTGAAAGTTTCTTCTTTGATCACTCTCCCAGAGTATATAAGTCTGTTTCTGACCGACCCAGTTCATCTTTTGAGTCTTCCTTAGGTTTCAAAATTTTGGGTGGCTTAAATTCTCATACAGGAACCAGTTCAATTCATAAGAAGAAGTGAGTTCAAGGGGTTTGAGGGTAAAAAGTTTAGGCTTGTTTCGGGTACTTCTGTTGAAGAGAAAAGTGACTTATTTCATGAGTTTTGGGGGTTTTCTTGACAACAAATCGGGTAGTGGCGGTGCTAGAAACGACGTTTCGGATATTCCTTACAACGACGTTACCACCACCAACCTTACCACCAACAACAACGACGATAGAATGCCCTTTGGTGCAATCTCTCAGCCCCGCCTCGTGCCCACCACTCCCACCTTGGCCAAATCCATGTTCAACTCCCCAGGACTATCTCTGGCACTTGTGAGAGATCTTGTTACTTTACTTTAAAATCTAATGTGTTGGTACCATGTTGTACTGTGTTTACTCATTTAGTTTCCTTTCTTGTTTGCAAAAACATGAAACAAAAAGCAGCAAACCAATATAGATGGACAAGAAGATGTGAATAGAATGGCTGAGAATAGCTTCGAACCAAATGGTTTGCGAAGGAGCAGAGAAGAAGAACATGAAAGCAGATCTGGCAGCGACAACATCGATGGCGCTTCCGGCGATGAACAAGACGCCGCCGACAACCCTCCGAGGAAAAAACGCTATCACCGACACACACCTCAGCAGATACAAGAACTTGAAGCGTATTTTCATTTTCATCCCACCATTCACCCACTCTCTTCTTCTTCACTCTTATAATTACTAACATGTTTGGTTATACTTTTTTCTTCACATCTCATACATGTAATTCTAAGGTTTCTTACTTCCTAAACACGTTGTACATGTAAATGTGTGGAATTTGTGATTTGAATGGTGGATGATTTTTTTTTTTTTAAATGGGGTTTAGATTGTTCAAGGAGTGTCCTCATCCAGATGAGAAGCAAAGGCTGGAACTTAGCAAGAGGCTGAGCTTGGAAACTCGACAGGTGAAGTTTTGGTTCCAAAACCGGAGAACCCAAATGAAGGTGTGACACGCTTCAAACTCTCACAAAGTCACTTTCACCCTCCTTTTCTTCCTTTTTGAGGTTTTCTGATGCAGTTAGAAACTTTTTCCTTCTACGTACGATTGTACCAGACCCAGTTGGAGCGGCACGAGAACAGTTTGCTGAGGCAAGAGAACGACAAGCTGAGAGCGGAGAACATGTCTATCAGGGATGCAATGAGGAACCCCATGTGCTCCAATTGCGGTGGCCCTGCCCTCATCGGCGACATTTCCATGGAGGAGCAGCACCTTCGGATTGAGAACGCGCGGTTGAAGGACGAGCTTGATCGCGTTTGTGCACTCGCGGGAAAGTTTCTGGGTCGCCCCGTTTCTTCGTTACCGAATTCAAGTTTGGAGCTTGGCGTTGGGGGGAATGGGTTTGGTGGAATGGGAGTTACCACTACATTGCCTATGGGACAAGATTTTGGAATGGGAATGGCTATGTCTGTGTCTAACAACCCTTTGGCTATGGTGTCTCCCTCCAGTACTAGACCAACTTCTGTTGTGGGTGGGTTTGATAGGTCCATCGAGAGGTCCATGTTTCTTGAGCTTGCTTTGGCTGCCATGGATGAGTTGGTGAAGATGGCTCAAACTGGGGAGCCTCTTTGGGTGAGGAATGTTGAAGGTGGGAGGGAAATTATGAACCATGAGGAGTACGTGAGGACTTTCACTCCTTGTATTGGTTTGAGACCCAATGGCTTTGTGTCTGAAGCCTCTAGGGAAAATGGGATGGTCATCATTAACAGTTTGGCACTTGTTGAGACTCTCATGGACGCGGTAAGTTAAATGGAAATTTATCTTATTAAACTCCAATTTTAGTTAGAAAATAGTGTATAAACTTTGCCTAAATGCATAACTGAATTGCATTATGTCTCAACAGAATCGATGGGCAGAGATGTTTCCTTGTATCATTGCGAGAACCTCCACTACTGAAGTGATATCTAATGGAATAAATGGAACAAGAAATGGAGCACTTCAAATAGTAAGTTTGGTTTATTTTCTTGCAAGTTTTTTTTTTTTTTTTTGTTTCTTAGTGAAGGGAAATGAAGTGAGATTTTGGTTTTTGACCCTTTAAATTTGGTGCTCAGATGCATGCTGAACTTCAAGTTCTTTCGCCTTTGGTTCCTGTTCGTGAGGTGAATTTCCTAAGGTTTTGCAAGCAGCACGCAGAAGGGGTTTGGGCTGTGGTGGATGTGTCCATAGATAGCATCAGAGACAGTTCAGGAGCACCACCCACTTTTGCCAACTGTAGGAGGCTTCCTTCTGGTTGTGTTGTGCAAGATATGCCCAATGGTTACTCCAAGGTAAATTGAAAATACTCTTTCTAGTTTTTAGTGAGGGATGATTCTGTTCTAACTCTATGTTTGGATATAGCTACTCCCTAGTCTTTAGAAAACAAAAGAAAGTAATGATTACACTACTAGCATAAAAGGGTTAGCAATTTTACTTGATTGTAAAAATATAATCTTTTTGTTTTAAGATTCCTAATCTTTTTGAAGACGGCAAAAATGGTTTATATTCTCAATACTTAGTGTTCCGAACATTTCTTCTATATACATGGAAACTATTTTGACCATGCAGCCACTGTTACCAAACTATACACTAATATTTAATAGCTTTCATGTTTTTGTTGAATTTATTATGACTTCCGAAGTGGGTATCTTTCCCTTTGTTTTTAATTACATTTGTTCATGGAAGTTACTGGATCGTAAGAGCTAAGTACAGAATATTCAAGAGAAACAAAACACCATGCCAAGGAATCACGGGGCTTTGCTTTTCGAAGCTCCTGTTTCGAAGTAACTTAGCTAGTCTAGGGACTACTCTCTATATAACTATTCTGTCAGTGATGATTCTCATACAAAATTCGTTTCATTTTTTCCAAAAGTTTACATAATATCATTGCAGCAGTGTAGGATGCTTCTCCTTGTCTCCATTTAACAATTATATTCCAGTGTAGAGTTTTCAAAATTTGATCTTCAATCCCGTAGACTCTTTGAATGGTGCTCCTAGACATTTTTTAATTATTACCATTTCAGAAATCCAAGACATCACAAATTTTTTTAATCTTCTCATCCAGTAATTTTGTAAACAGATAATTTATAAGTATCTCAACTATCAATAAAGTACTAAAGGTGTTTTAATCGAAACATGCAACATGCATACATCAACTTATAATTTTTTAATCTATGTATAGATTCCTTATAAGATAATAGTGTTAGTCTTGGAATAGAGAGTATTCCCTGTGTGGTATAAAATCCAAATCAATCCATTAATTTATTCACAAAAGTCTCCATCACTTAAATTTACGCATCTTGAACACATTAATAAGATATCCATTTGTATGAAATTTGCCTTATAATCTTGCACGCACTTTTTGATCCTATAAACAATACATATGATGTTTCTATTCCAATCTTTGACGCCACATAATAAGTATCTTCTTGCATTATTTAATTCACAAGATCGAATGTGGCCTAGTTCCAGACCTATGATCTGATAGGGCTGTTACATATAATATTGAATAAAGACCCTTGGAGTAAAAAATCAGAGACTGAGTACTTTGTCTGTTTCCTCTGAGTTTTTGTTTGGTGGTAAATCTCGATGCTCACAGTACCCGTTGCTCTTGTAAATACTGCATCTTGACTTTATATAGTACCAATATTTTATACCAATATTTTATGTACTTGTCCAGGTCCACGAGAGATACCTATGTCTGTTGCTAAGCCCAGTCTTCAGGCTTTTCCAAGATTTGCTTTTACACATTTTTCTATTATCTAGTGACGCCATGAACAAACATAACCTTATATTATTATACATACAATCCAATTAGTCAACATGATACACTTAATTACTTAATTAATTAATTAATCACTAGAATAGTATATTTTGAAATAATTTGTGACATGCATGATGAAACTTTGACATGGTTAGTTACATATGGTTTGAAGGTGACATGGGTGGAGCATGCAGAATATGATGAGAGCCAAATTCACCAGATTTATAGACCATTGTTGAGCTCAGGCATGGGGTTCGGTGCTCAACGCTGGGTTGCTACCCTTCAACGCCAATGCGAGTGTCTTGCGATCTTGATGTCTTCAGCAGCACCCTCTAGAGACCATTCAGGTGATTTAACATGGGCATTGTAAAAGATCAATTTTTTTTCACATAACTGAAGTTCATACAAATATTTTGCTGTCAAAGATTCATTATTTGATGGTGGGTGCAGCAATAACGGCGGGAGGAAGGCGGAGCATGGTGAAGCTGGCGCAGCGAATGACCAACAACTTCTGCGCCGGCGTGTGTGCCTCCACGGTGCACAATTGGAACAAGCTCAACCCCGGGAACGTGGATGAGGACGTGAGGGTGATGACGCGGAAGAGCGTGGATGATCCCGGCGAGCCCCCGGGGATTGTGTTGAGTGCCGCCACCTCTGTGTGGCTCCCTGTTTCGCCGCAGAGGCTTTTCGACTTCCTTCGTGACGAGCGCTTACGAAGCGAGTGGGACATACTCTCCAACGGTGGGCCCATGCAGGAGATGGCCCACATTGCCAAGGGCCAAGATCACGGCAACTGCGTCTCTCTCCTTCGAGCCAGTGTATGCTTCTTCTCTCTCCTTCTGTCATCTCAGAACAAATGAATTCTTGTTTTTTCATTTTTCGTGATTTTTGATGTGTGAATGTTTTTCGATAATTTCTTTGTTAGGCCATGCAAAGGTTGTGTTAATGTTTTGTTTTCACTATATTATTTAGATGGAAATGGTGTTTGTTGTCGTTTAGTATTTGGATGAGAGCTGCTGAACCTCTGAGAAGGACAAGGATGGAAATTTTGGAAGTATCAATGAAGGCTGATTTTGATGAATCACTAAAAAAAAAGTCAAAATATAGGGGATAGTCACCTGCATGGGTTTCTGACTTCACTGTTTTTTATTCAATTTTTTTTTTTTTAAATAAACAAAAATTTTGAAAAAAAGTAAAATAAATAAAAATTGGAACCAGGTTTGACCAGTTTCTGGAAAATGACAACACACTAGTTATATTATTTCACTTTGAACTGGGTTTTAATTAATTTTTTTTTTTTGGTTGCAGGCCATAAACTCCAACCAGAGTAGCATGCTGATACTACAGGAGACATGCATAGACGAGGCGGGGTCACTTGTGGTGTACGCGCCGGTGGATATTCCGGCCATGCATGTGGTTATGAACGGTGGTGATTCGGCTTACGTGGCACTGCTGCCATCAGGGTTTGCTATTGTTCCAGATGGGCCCGGGTCTCGTGGGTCACAGAACGGCACTGCTGCCGCAGCAAACGGTGGTGATAATAATGGGGCGCGTGTGAGTGGGTCCCTCTTAACGGTGGCGTTTCAGATCCTTGTGAATAGTCTTCCTACAGCCAAGCTCACAGTAGAGTCCGTGGAAACCGTGAACAACCTCATATCATGCACCGTTCAAAAGATCAAAGCTGCCCTGCACTGTGAAAGTTAGCCATCACCATTGCCATCACGTGATCGATCATGTCATTGTCATATCCCAGTCACAGTGAGCGTGGTTTTTTTTTTTCTTTTTTTCTTTCATTCAGATTTTGAAAGTTATCGTTGTAGACATTGTGGCGCGTGTGAATGATGGATGGTTGTTTGAGTCAAGAACGAACCGCGCATGGGAAAAAAAAGAAAAAGCTCCTTGCATGATGGTAAGGATCTGGATCCAGCGGGTCGGGTGAGGTTCCTTAGCAGAAGGCAAGGATCGTGGTTCGGGTATTGACTCGGGTCGACCTCTTGTTTGCTCGAGTACAAGGAATAGAGGAACCGGAAAAACATAAAAAAGAATAAATAAATAAAAGGTTTTGTTAGTATTTATTAGTTAAAATGTTATTTTAGCTTGTTTGATTGGAGTTTTAGTTTGGTGTATGAAATGAAAATGTTTAGTTGAACTTGGTTCAAACTTGATCATTAGGAAACTATATTATATATTATATCATATGGTATTCATATTTTTGTTATTTTTGGTAAGTTGTGTGTTTAGCTTTTTTATTATCTAAAAACTAAAAATAATATATAATAGAACTTTATAATATATGACATAAATATTTGTTGGAAAATTATAAAAATGGAGAAGGAATGATGTGTGTCTGGTATGCAATAAATGAGTGTGCAGAAGGTGTTGGAGGAAGCGTTGGCACCATTTAATGCAAAGATTATGGCATTTTGTTCATTCCTCCAATAAGGTTCTAACACGACCACCTTAGATAGGAGCATTATCTGACAAGGAACACGAGAGTGGGGATTCTTCAGGATAACGCGGTTTTGGTGCCATGACCCCTTTGATTTGATGTTAATCCGTTACCTCTGTCCATCGCTCATATCTAGTTAACTTTCTATCTTCTTTTTTCAATACAATAAAAAAGTTTTTAAATGATATTCTTTTCAAAAATATAGATTTATTTTATTATTATAATACATGTATCCAAGGGAAACTTTATATGAAGAGGGAACAGGTACTAATTACGTATTCTGTTATTAATTATGCAATGGGTTGATGAAAAAAAAAAAGAGTTGCATTTAACATAATAAACATTTACTATGTTACTGGATTTGGTGAAAAGAAGATTAACATTACATTTAACTGGTTAAGTGACTATGACTTTAATTTAACTTTTTTAGAGAATTTTAATTTTTTGTTGTCAAACAATTATTTTTTTTATTTTCACCATTTTTTTTATTTCTTCATAATCAAATAAAATACAAACGTTTTGAGCTATTGTATAAATACAACATGTATATTGATTATGATATTTGCATTTATGATGTGTATTGACTTCTTGTTTGTATGTATTGTTCTTAGATCAATTTGCAATTTAAGGTGTGTGTTTGCTATTATGATAGGATATTTAATTTAAGTATTATGATAATAGTTGATTGATAAATATTTGGAGGTGAGAAAATTCATTATATTTTGAGTATTGGAGAGTTTTATAACCTCCAAAATTTTAAAGAAATAAAAAATACAGTTTTTATTTTACTTGAATCACTTACATAGCTTCAAGGTGTTATTATTGGATATCTGAGTAATAGTACTTTATTTTAACACTAAATGTACCATTTAAATAATATATATATAATAATCATACATTAAAATCATTTATTGGATATTTTAAATAATAGTACTTTATTTTGACAATAAATGTACCATTTAAATAATATATCTAATAATCATACATTAAGATAATTTTTATTGTAATACAAAATCTTCTGACCACTTTGATCTAGGTTTGGTTTTCTTTTATGATATGGGAGTTTGATGATACGAACAAAGATACACAAATTTTTTTAATTTAAAAAAATAATAAAAAGTTAAAAAATAATTCAAGAGAGATAATAACTTTCAAAAAAGTAAATAATTAAATTTATACTTTTAAAACTTAACTTAAAATTTAGCATTCACTGATGAATACTTGCAAAACATGTTATTACATAGTTTAAAAAAAGCAAGAATGTGATGTTGTATTTTTTTTAGTAGATCAAATATACAATAAGCATTTAAAATATGAAAGTTTACCATTCTCAATAAAAAAAAATATTTTTTCTAATTTCTTTACTATCATACTTGTATTTGAACTAAAAAGATTTTTACACTTTTTATTAAGTAATAGTAAATGGCATATTAAGAAGTTAAAAATGTTTCTAATATAACTACAATTTATGAATAGTACTTTCAATCTGTATATTGGCTTCCAAAAGGAACATAAAAGAAAAGTAAGGAGTAATGTAAAGTTACTAATCCTTCAATGTAGATTATATGATACATCCTAAATATTCAGAATAATAAATAAATATAAAGCATCCATGGAACTATTTTAACAATCGATAACCCATAATAAAAAAATGGAGACATGCAATGAAAGTTTGAGGTAAGGTATTGAAATCACTCATTCTTTTTGCCTGTATTAGAAAATGACATGTGATTAAAAGCACAACCCTTTTTGTCTGTATTAGAAAATGACATGTGATTAAAATATCATCCTAGCTTATTTTAATTTTATTTTTTTAAGTGACTTTTTTAATAAGAGAAACTAAAAAAAGACGACAAAACCAGATATGATTTAATTTGCCCAAGAGGAGTGTAAATTAAATTCATAACAGGAAAATATTTATTAATTTTAGTATAGATATTGTGAGTAAAGATTAAGATGAAGTTATAATTAAATCATTAAGTTTGGGGTGTAAATATTTTAAAATAAAAAGAGTTACATCATCATTATATATAACTTTTTTGTTTAATAATAAATTATGAATTCAATAATTAGTATTAAAATTTGATTCTTAGTTCAATACTTACTAAAAGAATAATTGTTAAGATGATTATTAAGGTAAAGATTGTTGTTATAAATGAGTTAAATTATAGCTTTTATCTTTAGTAAATTTTTATCTGATATATTTAATTAAATAAATGATTAAGAAGTGGATTTATGTATAATGAGGATTAGCTTTACTCTATAAATTGGTATAACTTTTAATTGATAGGATTTCTCATATCATATTTATTTAAAATTGGAGAGAAGAGTGAGTGCTATATAGAGTTGTTTTATTTCAAAATCAAACAAGAGAAAGGTTATAACTATGGTAGCAGCAGTTGAAAATAGGAAACTTAACTTTCACTAGCTTTGACTCATGGTTGGACATGTGAAAACTTGAGAGTAACCACATAGCCAAGAAGAAAGCTTACCTATTTGAATGTATGCACGTCAACAAACTTTTAAATATTTGATAGGTTAATAAAATATATGAAAACTGAAAACCAAAAATTGTAAAATATGCTTAAAAAACTTCAGTCATAAAAGGAAAAAATTTAATAAATATTTTATATTGGAGATAGTTCTTCCGTCATAAAACAATTGATGTCACTCACAATAATTTCTCTCTCAATAATTTTTTCGTTGGAAATCGAACTCAAGTCCTTGACTGATATCAACTATTAGATGAAACACTTACCGCTAAGTCAAAAGCTATAATCATTAGTCATGGTGTAACTCTTTCTAGAACATAGCAGTCCTAGTGTCATGATTCTATTGTAACTTGACCCACCTGGCCTCTGTCACGGGATAATTAATGTCACCCGCAACCCATTAAATAAATGAACCCGAGACAGATGGTTTAAAAATGTAAAAATAAAATAAAAAGTAAACAAGTTTTGAACAAAGATTTATAACACTACAAGAGTTATGCCTGACGCGAATTAGATGATGTTTGACACGAGTATCTTACTTATGACACATCTGAATGGTTTCAAAGATAATTAAAGCTGATAGAACAATTCATATCATTTTTACTCTTGTCTGCATTATATGATAAGATTTATACAAAATAGATAAGACTTTGTTACATTCCAAAGACCTATATAAACACAACTAATTAATCACAAAATTCAAACTAAGAGCATAGAATTTTTAGGAAGTTCCTGTTCCTGTATCTGTATTTGCTCGTGTACGTAATATCATTATCGCAGTTCACAACACAATAAGAAAAGTAAGGATAAGCTATAGAAATAGAATTCTAACTTACAAAAGTGTAAATAAAATGAACAATTAAACTTATCATTCATATATACACATAGAATTACAAAATTCATATATAAACTACTAGATTTTCAATTTCATTCTAATACCAATTTCCACAATCATATAAACCACATATAGATTTATACATCAAAGACACTCAACACACTTCTTCCAAAATATTCGTATTTAGTAAGTTATTAGTAGAGACTACCATCTAATACAATACTCCAGACTTAGATTCTTAGTGAATCTAAGAGAAAGAATCAGAGTAAGTTCAAACATTCAATATTGTGTGCTACAAGCAATCATTGTGTGTATAAACTCACTCATCAACTTCTCACTACCTGATATCTTAGTCTATTTAGTCTATTAACTTAGATCATAGTGAAATTAGATTATCTCTGTTAAATATAGATGTCAATACTTAATACACAATATTTAAGCAACAACTCATACATTATTCCAAATGTATGACCTCAATTTCATACACATCAATACTTACCATTCAATTCACAACACACAACATTCAAGAACCTTTCCAACATAAAAAAAAAAAGAACAATGTAGACTATCACTTCCATACAACATATCAAGTAGTCTATGAAGAATGTTTAAAAATATGCTCACTATGCCCTCAATAATAAAAGATCTTTCACATCGGTCTCTAAACGTTACTAACATTCATAAACATAAGTACTAAGTGATGAATATTCAGTACTTTTAAAATTTGTCAAATCATTTTATTGTTTTAAAAATACCAAGTGTATACAAAATTAGTAATAAGTTCCAATATGAAGCTACTCTTCTTGCACAGAACACAACACAACCCACATGTAAGTTACAAATTACAGAAAAAAGGTAGATTCGTTTACATTAACAAGACACCTTACAATTTTAGTGATAATAGATGATAATAAACATTGGATATTTATTTCAAAACATTATTATAAATAAGAATACATTTCAAATAATCAAACAATTTCATCAAATAGCATTCATGCAAAAGAAATTGAAAAGCAAGACTGCGTTCCCTCCACATTCAAATCTTCTAGCCTAAGGTACTATTTATTGTAGAAAAGTTAAAGTTAGTTTCCCTCATCTAGATTGTTTATTTTCAAGTCAATTTCCAAAACTAAGCAATTACATTACTCCAAATTGTAAGGACTTAGAACAAGTTACTCAAACATCACCAAATTTTAGTACGATATTAATCAAGTTGAGAAGAAAATTTTTCTCAATTGTTCCCACCAAAATTAATAACAAAATCATAAAAAAAAATAAGAACAAGAAATTTTTAAAATAAATAAAAATTTAATCTATTTAAAATTTTGATCGGATAAAATTGTTTCTAGACTCATATGTGAAATACGATTAAATTTTGAAATATATGAGATATGAAGAAAGAAACTTAAAAATAGAAGAGTTTGGAAAAGGAAAAGAAAAAAAGAAAGATGAAGAGAGAGAAATAGAAAAGCATTACATGAAGAAACATTGGTCTCTGGAAATTTATTGTCTTATTTTGTTTCAATAATTTTTTTTATATTTGATTTGAAGAAAAAATAGAAGAGATTTTTTAAATTTTGTTAATCATTTTATTAATTTTGAATTGTAAATTAGATAACATAGAAATTTCATTGCCTTTTACAAATTAACATACATCAGTTATATTAAAAAAAGTTTAAGTACATTTTGTTTTATTATTTGTGAAATGATGTGAAAATGTAAATTCTATATGATATGATGTAATACTATCTATTTATATTAAATTTTTTCCTTTTAAATTTTATTCCAATTTCATGTTGAAAATTAAAATTAAAATAATTACTTTCATTTTCTAGTTTTTTTAAATGAATGAGGACAATAATCAGTTATGACACACTGTTTTATCACTCTTATTCTAATTACGGCACTGCTGTTTTACTACTCTTATGACTAAGGTTGACAAATGTTGCTTAATGATACCATATAGTTGTAATAATCAATACAAAGAAAGTGTGCATGAAATTAATACCTCTGTGTTAACTTTTGCAACACTGTGAACTGGTTCTAACATAAATAAGGAGAGAGAAATTTTTGCAGTTCTATCTTAAATATATATAATTAATTTAAATGTTTGAATGAAATGCCATCCTAATTTATTAGATTTGAATATGACGTAGACTACACACATGAAATTTATCTTCCTCCATTAATGCCACAAAATTTTAAATAATGCATTCATACAGATATTTTTATCAGCAAAATTGCATTGATATAGATAGTCATTTTCTTCTCAAGGAAACAAGAGTTTTCAGAAATATAAAATCAAATTCACTATTTTGTAGAGCCCATTTCACAATGGATGGATGGATGTTGATCTCGTACTTCTATAAGAAAATCTCACAGAACATATTAATGTGGCATAAGAATCTTAAACTATAGATCTTAAAAAAGTATAAAAAAACTTTTAAAACTAATAACCATACCAATTTTGGAGATTTTTTCTTTTTGTAAAAATTTAAATATGACATTAAAAATGGTAAGAAGTGCTAAAAGGGGATATGATGTAACTCATTTGAAGTAGAGGAAGATTTGATTTGGTGTTTTTTTTTTATGAGACCCTTTGAATGAAAATAGTGAAAGAAAGGATGAAATAGTGTCCAAGAATATGAAGTGGTTACTGTGGAGAAACAGTGTGAAGTTTGGAAGATTAGAATGATTTGGTAAGATGGAAAGTGACTGATGCTGTAAAGAAATTCATATGTCCCATCTCTTGTGATAACAACACTTCATATTTCCCAATAATGTGAATAATGGATATGAGTATCACAACAGTACCCATGAATGTGTGGGTAAAAAGCTCTTTTGGCCAGTTCTAGTGCACCTACTCATTCAGGTTTCAATTGCTTTCAATTGACAAAGGTGCATGTTACTACCACTCAATCAATGGCATGGACTTCATGCACGTTGCCAATATTATTGTAGACATTTCACCACAATCCCAGAGCTCTCAGACTCCCTTTGGGCCCTCCCTTGTGAAACTCTCCAACAAAGCCCTAGAGATATGCTTTTTTTGACTTTAAACACATTTGATTCTATGCCTCTCCCCATGAAGGTTCAATTGAAGCAACTTTAGTCACCATGTGTCACAACATATACATATATAGAATCTCACCCATTTCAAAATATACATGTAGGAGGACTAATAATAATAAACCAAAAATGTATATGCTGAAAGTGACAATCTTTTCCCACCCTTTCATTCATGATTAGCACATACACATACAAAGGACCCCACTTTGGAATTTATAGCTCAATCCAACAATTGATTGCACTTAGGTCATGTATATGTATATATAGCTCATAACCATTTTGCCATGAATCACATTTTCTGTTTTTAATTTTCATTTTCATGCATGCACATGATTATATTATTATTGTTGTTTATTGTTATAACAATAACAATATATGCATAAAGAAGGGGGATGGATACACGTGAGGTGTGATCCATCAAATCCCAATACTAGTAGGTGTGGACGAAGGTAATAAAGTCAAGAAAATGAAAGGGTATCAGAAAGAGGGAAGGGCAGTTGGCCCTTTTAGTTTTGCTGGCTTTAGGACATTATCTTATGGGCCTCTTTCTTGCTATATTGGATCAGCTACCTCACCACCCTTTCTTTGTCATTCTTGTGTAATCCCAAAGTCCCCTTCTTCTTGTGCCATGATGTTCTTGCTAACACATGGTCATGGGTCCCACCATTCCCCACACCCTTGAAACATTATGTTAAGACAATGATGGCAACATTTGGAGGTATTAGATGGGATTAGAAAACTACAACTTAGACATTATTAGCTCCCCCTATCTTCAAAACCCTATTGCAAAATGTCAATGTGAAGTATGAGGTGACTTTGATGGGATTCTCCTAAAACTACCACTTGAAAGCTTTACCCATTAATTATGATGCCCTTTTAGGTGGTCCATTCATTATTCTAAGTAATCCAAACACACAAAAATGAAAGTCTTGTTTAACATTTTACTAACAATGGCCTCAATTCATCTTTAAGAACTTGGCTATGTGTTTGTCTAGATTTAGGAATCCAAGATCACTATGCCACAAAATTATGTGGCTTAGCTATTATAATAGGTTTTTGCTTCCATGCCTTATCCACCATATATTTTTCTCCATAGTTTGAAGAAACATCATGGAAAACACAAAATATTCTTGGAGTTGAAAAACAACTGTCCCAAAAGTTTAAGTAATTGAGATCATGCTAATTGTCTTGGGACTTGATGGTAGAAAAATTTGTATTTTGCAACACACTCTGGTAAGAAACAAAAAGACACACCCTTATAATTATATAAGTAAAAACAACATACACACTTGAAGTAAAAGCATTTGTTACTCACCCTTCTTTTCCTCCCTTGCAAATTACCCACACTCTACATTTTTGGTAAAATATTAAAGATCTCACCTAAGAATGTTGCAAGTCATTACAATCATTACAAATGGGTTGTATCAAGACATATTCATTCTTTTCATTTTTTTTTTCATTTGAATCTATACTTTTGGTTGTACATAATTAAGGTATAATTACTAACTTTTTGAAAAATCAAGTAAAATAAATTTATGTGCAAATTAAATGATATATATTGGAATTTTGATTTTAGATAAACTACTATTGGAAAAGTTTCAACATAAGATATGTTTATAAAAAAAACATTTTTTTTTATTTTCTTCTAGAAATAACTGAAGATGTTTGTATGATCACCTGAAACCAGTTACTGTAGATCTGGCTTCAACTCTGTTTTTTTATCTGAGCTTAACCACCCTTGCACACACAATCATTATAAGAGATTAAATCATAAATTCATTACTTAAAATTTGTTTGATGATTCTTCAGGATTTCTTTTTTCTTTTTTTTTTTCATTTCATAGTAATCATACTCGGCTTACACTGATCCGTTATGGTTTTCTACAAAAAAGAAAAATTGTTTTCTTTAATTTCATTTATTCTTTTAAATCAGATGCTTGTGCTACTGCTTGGTTTTGGTGTTGGACCTAATCGAAATTGTAAAGGGCCTACACTTTTGTTGGTGGGATAAAGTTCATGAACTGAAGAACAATAACCCTTGATGAGTAGGTTTAGGAAGTTCCTATTGTTGGGCTTCTTTCATGAATAATTTGGGCTAAATTTGATTATAATTTTTTAGCGGCAATTCCTTCCTTCACCCCTCATTTTACCCCTCATTTGCTTCATGTATCCATCATTGAGAAGAAAAGAGTTAATATAAACAGAACCTCTTTTATATTATTTTATATTATATTGTTTTATATTAACCTAGAGGGATGCTTCTATCTTTTTCTCTCCGCAACTAACAGTTTTCAGGTGTAGTCTTATGAAGGTAGTTAAAAGATCAAATTGTATCTTTGTTGTTGTCATTGGAGTCAGCTTCCTTGTTTCGCATCACCCTTGTTGTTTATATGTTGTATTATAGATAAATTGAAGAAAAAAATATAATTTTCTGAATTGTATAATCTGAAAACCTTTTGAGATCTTATAATTTGAAAATATTTTTTATAAAAAGATAACTTTTAGATTATGTGATTCGAAAGTTTTTTTTTTTAAATAATAATTTTCAATAACTTTCAGATTATACAATCTAAAATGGTAAAAATTATTTTTTATGTAAAAAAGATAAATTTTAGATTATACAATTTAAAAACTTTTTTTATTAAAAAACTTTCTAATGATATAATTTAAAAAAATTTATGAAAGAAAAAATAAATTTCATATTACATAATCTAAAAAATATGTTTTTTTATAAAAAAATGAAAATTTTTATATTAATAGAAACGAAGTTATATGAGTCCAGAAAAAAAAAAAAACCTCTTTTGTATGTCAGAAAGACCCAGTATAGACTCAATGGAGTCATCATTGACCACTGACCAAAACAACACAAGTAGGAGGTCAGTGACTTTGAATGAAGAATAAAGATAAGAAAAAAAAGAAAGAGAAACTATGATTCAATGAGAATTTCAAAGGAAGACTTTCCACAAGGAAGCACCATGTTATATTTGGAATACTTTGAAAGACACTACATCTGACACGATTGGAATATAAGTAAATTATAAAAGAATATTTTTGTTAGAAATTATTGAGAGAATATTAATTATTTGATGTATTATTTTATTGCCATAAAATCTCAAGGTTTTGAAATGATTCCAAAAGCAGTTTAATTAATAAAAGATTATTTTAATGTTATAATACCTAATACAAATTAAAAAAATTGAATATTGATGACAGAAAATAAAGAGAGATTAAATATTGTGCAGAAGATAAAGGACTTAGGCACTGATATCTACTTGCATCGTTTTTCTTTTATTATTATGGCAGAAAATTTGTCACGTGCAGTGAGGGAAGTAAAAAAAAACTGTTAGAGAGACTTAAAATAAGAAGAAAAGTTGGAGGAGTCAGTGTGCTACAATTTGTAAATGATATAATATTTATTTATAAAAATAACACAAAAAATATTATAATTATTAAAAATATTTTGAAGTGTTTTGAGTTAGCACCGGATCTTAGTATCAATTTAGTGAAAAGTTTTATAAGAGGTGTAAGTGTTGATCAAGTGAGCTTAGAAAAGTTTGCAGTTATGATGAATTGTAAGATTATGTTATTTTTGTTTGTTTATTTAGGAATTCCTATAACTAGAAATTATAAAAGTTTTTTTTTTTTGAAAGGGCTGCTAGACAAGATGAAAAAGAAGCTATCCAGGTGAAAAACAAGAGTTATCTCTATGGTAGGGAGGGTTATTTTGATAAAATTTGCATTCTCGTTAATGTTTATCTTCTTTTTTTCAATTTTTAAGATTCTTAAATCTGTCAATAACGAGATGATAAAAATACAGTCTTTGTGGGGATGAAAAGTTGTTAAGAAAAAAACAATATGACAATAATTTGCAAGAGTAGGTTATGTACGGGTCTAGGCATAAAAGATATTCTTAACTTAAATAAGGTCCTCCTAGGTAAGTGGAAATGGAGGCTTGCTTGTTAGGAGAAGGGGTTGTGGAAGAAATTTATAAAATCAAAATATGGGTATTGGAGAAGTTTAGATTAAGATAGTTCTAATAAGCAAGAGTCTAGATAGTGGAGGGATCTTAGAAGTATTTGTGGTAATAATCATAAACGAAAGAGGTAATAATATATTATTTTGGAATGACTGCTAGGTAGGGAATAGACCACTTAAAGATGAGTTTGCTAGAATCTATGCTAATTCTAAGCAAAAGGATACAAAAGATTAGAAGAAGTAGAGGAGTCGTTTGGTGAAGTGTGGAAATAGAATTTGGAGTGGCTAAGAACTTAGTTTGAGTGGGAAATACCTATGGTAGAGGTCTTCTATAATACTATCCAACAAATTGGGCCTAAAGATACTCTTGATGACCAGTGGGTTTGGAAAGGAAAGAAAAACTTAGAATAAACTGTCCATGATACATATGTTAGAGTAATGGGAGAAGCCTAAGGAGAAGAAGGGGAAGTAACTTTTAACCTATGGTCAGTCAAAGCAGTACCTGCCTCTCAAATATGTTCCTGGAGAGTAATTTTGAATAGGTTACCAACTAGAGACAAATTAATTAAATTAGGAATTCAAGTTGAGAATGCATTGTGTGCTATGTGTAATTCTAGGAAGAAAAATGTGAGTCACTTATGTTAGAATATTATTATGAGATAAACAAATCAGTAGAACATCATAGATAATCAAGGGAATATCACAGAATATTAGTAAGAATATCAGAGATAATCAAGGGAGTATCAGAGAATATCAGTAGAATATCAAATATATTTATTTAGAATAATTTCTATATTTAGTTCCCTATAATTTTATATTAAGTGAGCTATCGTAAACAAAAGATAGTACATTCAAGAATAACCTTATTCCATGTTATCATATTCTTTGTTTATTTTTTGTGTTCATAGTTATCATATCCTTGTTTAACCTTTCATAACCCTCGATGTCATCGCAAGATGGTATCAGAACGGTGTTAGATCCTAGAAACTTAGAAACCAACATCATTGTACCATTATCCCTCACAGCCGAAAAAAAAAACTAAAAATGTCATTTTCAAATGATAAGGAACAAGGATGAAGTCGCTCAAAAACTGTTGGACGACATCCGTCACAACGACACAAGGAAGACAAAAGTCACATCCACTGTACTCATTGTAGAATGAAGAAACACACCAAGGATACTAGCTTCAAAATCGTGGGTTATCCCGAATGCTAGGAAGATTCCAAACCAAAAAATCACAAGGCTGCCATCGCCGCAGTCACTCATGGAGAGGGGAAAGAAAAGGATATCAGCTCAAGGAAATCTGATCAGTGGATTTTTTATTGTGGGCAACTGATACCATGACCCATGACCCTCACGATTTTGACAGTCTCTCTACACCTGTTAAAACCCATATTGAAACAGTCAGTGGAGAATTAGTTGTGGTCCAAGGATGGGGCTTAATTGTTTTTTCAGAAAAATTAAAATTAAAAAAAATGTCTCTATGTTCCTGCACTATCATCAAATTACTTTCTGTAAGCCAAGTTACAAAGGAGTTGTTGTGTGGTTCTCATGTTTTCTAATTTTTGCATTTTACAGGACATTCTTACGAAAAAGATCATTGGGCGTGGTACTGAACGTGAAGGTCTTTACTACGTTGATGAGGTTGTTCAAAAGGGACATGACATGCTTGCTCATGGAACAATTACAAGGCAATTCTGGTTATGGCATAGACGTTTGGAACTTCCTTCATTTAGGTACCTTAAGATTTTATTTCCTACTTTATTTACTAGTAACACTGAGCCCATCAAATGTGAAACTTGTATACAGGCAAAGAATCATAGAGTTACTTTTCCTCTTAATAACAATAGATTTAATTCTGTTTTTTCAATAGTACACTCTGATGTGTGGGGGCCCAGCTCCTAATTCCCACAATAATTAGTTTCAATATTTTGTATTATTTGTGACAATTTCTCTCGCATGAAATGGGTATATTTTCTAAAACACAAATCTGAAGTACCTGATAAGTTCTATGCATTCTATCAAATGATTCACACTCAGTTTGACAAGAAAATCCAAGTACTTAGATCAGATAATGGTGGAGAATTTGTTAACAA
>Ga0099824_1003763_pt1 | contig 22069 bp, 9 predicted proteins | sample SiratrowhiteBW_FD_76837 | JGI IMG/M metagenome (GOLD analysis project Ga0099824, IMG submission 76837) | Root nodule microbial communities of legume samples collected from California, USA - Siratro white BW | ecosystem: Host-associated > Plants > Roots > Nodule | place: USA: California... | reverse complement strand
TACTCTAATATAACTTCATTAGCAACTTAGAGTATATCCTCCCTTATAGCAACATCATTTGCTTTGCTTCCCTGTAATACATTATCATTACATATAACAATAAAAGAAAAAAAAAACACAAAGAAGTGTAAGCTAAGTATTTAAAACATGCTTAAAATAAACATTCAAACATTTATAATTAAAAATTAAGTTACATTTCAATATTCCATAAACATTGACTCTATTTTCGAAAGACTCGTGTATTGAATTAGACTTAGAGGTTAACACCTATCATATGACCCTTCTAAATGTGAAATCCACATTCTCCAACCTATCATAACATCATCTAAAATTACATCCATATATATCAGTCTTGACCAGCTCTTTCAAAATGCAGTTTCAGTTAAATGGACTTCTTTCAACTCTCACCGCCTGGTACCCTGTGATTATAAGGTACTAGTAGAGTCATGATACTTCCTTCTCGACAAATCCTCAAACAATGCACAACCTATATTTACACGGTATTTCCTTTTCTGAAAATACTAAGTTCATAATGTTATTCCATAAAAATAATCAACACATCAAAATCACATGTTACTACTCATACATGTTTCAATAAGAATTTCAAAAATCAAGCTACCAAGACTAACAATATCAGAGAATTCCTCTATTATCAATTAAAGCTAAATTTGAATAAAATATCAAATTAATTCAACTCATTCCATGTTCAAAATCAGTTCAAACCTTACATAAACACATTCACTTCTCAAAACCTACGTACTCAAATTGAACATAATACATAGCACTCAATATATAATTCCTAACTATATCAAAAATTATGGATAAATATGTAATACAAGCACACATTTAGGTCTTCTATTTGGGTTTTATATAGTGACTTAAGAGTCAACTTCCCTTACCTGTCTAAGAAGTGAATCACCTATAAAAAAACTCCAAGGTACTGCTTGCAAAGATAACTCAACCTGCAACATACAATTCTGATCAATGATCTGAACCTACCCTTAGGATCCAAAATGAACAAAGATCATTCTTGATATCTCTAAGACTACATGCATGAAAATGCATGCAAATCTTCTTTTTTACAGAAATCCTAAATCACTCAAAAATAAGAAAAAATTGGTATTTACCTAAACCAAAATAGTGACCTACTGAGCTTACTCTACCCATACCAGGAATTGGATGAGAACTTTTGATTTTCAATTGGAATCAAGAAGCAATGAAATTTTCTTAGAAAAAGAGAAAAAAAAACAGAGAAGGGATTTAGAAATTTTTAAGACAGAACAAAGAAAGTTCAAAAAGAGGTTTTTGGGGCATTTTGAGAGACAAAGAGAGGTAATGACTTTTTAAAAAAAAATCCTAAATCCTTACATAAACCTCTTAGAATTAAATTAAATTAAATAAAAAATAATAATATAAACGATAATTAAACTTATTGTTTTGTGTATTATAGAAGTTATTTGATAGAAAATTTGGAATAAAACGTTTTAATATAAAATCAGTGTTATCAACTCACTTAACAACTAGGTTATAATTGCTTCGATTCAGAATAATCTTGAACCTAAAATTATTTTTTTAAACGTGTGAAGTTTATCTAAAATGTTAATTAATATTTATCTTAATTTTGAAAAACCTCAAATAAAATCAAACATTATATCGTTATAAAATAATAGAGGAAATATGTTTCTTGAATACATGAAATTTTAAACGTTGGACGCAGTTAGGTATTAATAAAATTATTATCTATCAATAACGTTTTCATTGAAATAAACATGTGTTTATTGTTAATTAAATTATAATTGACAAGGTGACTAGATTTTTTTATACGAAAATAGCACAAAAGGAAATACTAAGGTCATATATTGACGACGATTGTCCACTAACTTTCTACCTGAAACCATATCCCTAAATGACAAATGGGACCCTCCACTATTGAGAGGTCACCATTTCACCAACCACCAAATCACCAATCAATCACCAATCGTGTGTGAAGAGTGAACTATTTTCTTTAAGGATTTTCAATATGAACATCAAGAGAATGCCACCATACTCATCCAAGTAATTATTTGTGATTGTGAAGACCTAATCATTGTTGGTGATAAAACCAATCTTGTTTTCTACACGTCTGTCTATGCAATTACTTATATTTTATGAACTTTTAGAATATTATATGGCTAACTAAATGTGTGAACTTTTCCAAAATTACTTACGTGAATTTGACCTCTAACCTTTCGGCCACATAGTAGGAAATAGTTAGAATTTATTGCATGGTAGCGTTAACCTATCTAATGTCAAGCGTAAGTGTTAGAAAAATTGGTAATGATAATGAATGCACCAATTACAAGGTAACAAATAATAGAACTATCTCCGTATAATATAAAACAATTAGAACAATTATAATAAATGTAAAATCTGATAATATGTGTAGAAATTTAAAAATAAATTAAAGAATAATTTTATATATTTTTTATCAATACTTAAAGGTTGGAATAATATAATGAACTTATTAAGATTAAATCTCATCTATCTTTTTTTTTCATATATTATAAAATTTATCTTTTTTTTCTAACAATAATCCATATCAATCCAAAAAATTATAATAAACGAGATTATTTATTGATTGTCAATTCCTTAACCAATTATATAGATAAATCTTACATGAATACAAGGATCTTAATGACAATAAATTAATCACACTCTACTCCTAAATACAAACTTTAAGGTGAATTAATTTCATTCTAGATTCAAAAACTATTTTCCAATACTTTTAAGAATCAATTTATGGATTTGTACAACAACCATAAGCACATAATTAATAAACTGATATATTGAAAGAGAAACATTTATGATAAGACATAATATGAGTCCAAATATGATAACATGAGAGTTCGAAAAGGTTTTAATGTAACCCTAACATTTAGTGATTTAGCTCTTCATAGGCATGGGGAAACCAAACATTACAAGAAGAATGATAGAATAAGAAGATTATTCCAAACAAAGCCTAAAGATGTTTTCAATAGTCAATTTCATTCATTGTTCTAGCCAAATATATCTCACCCTAAACTCCAAAAGCTTATTAAATATAATACAAATATCGATGCTCATGCCCAGCTTAAAATGTTGCGTCGGGCACTACTGTATCAGATTGCTATCAAGTCCAAATTGCACCTGACCCATGTCATGTGCCCCAGATGCAATTCTTTGGACTTGTTGTCAGATTATCCTGTATTAGGCATGATTTTCTTGCGTTGGACATGACTTCTTTAATTAATCTTTCTCTTCTATCATCTTTCAAGTATTTCATCATTCATCTTCTGATCTGATCAAAATTATCCCTAAATACACACATAATTAGTGATTAAATCCTTTTTTCTACTCTTATCATCAATTATTAACACAAATTCAAATAAAATTTAGAATTAAACAAATTTTAAGAATGGAAAGAGTTTATTTTAGTCCTAAACTAGGCCCATCATAGCATGTAAATTAACTCTATCAGCATGGGTAATGTAATATGTATGCATATATGTATTTGCAAAAAGAACTTAGAGTAAGTGCATTGTGGGTTGGACCAAAACACTAAGTCATGCAAGAGACATTATTGAAAAATATGCAAAAATGTGTACAAGGGGAACAAGCACTCTTAATACAAAGTGATGCATACTAATAGGAAAAAAAAGTGAAAAAACACAACATCAACAAAACCACTATAAATAGAAGCATGCAAGATTTAACAATCCTCCTCAAACTACGTTGTGGACATCAAGGACACCAAGTTTGGAGAAGATTTTATTGAAGTTCTTTGATTCGAGTGACTTGGTAAAGACATCCACAAGTTGTTGATTAGATGAAATGGGAAGCAATGAAACAAATTGGCTTGAAGTTTTACACAAACATCATGATAGTAAATATTAATATGTTTTGTGTGTTCGTGAAAATTGGTATTGGAAGGTACATATCTAGCATCTTAATTGGTGTAGTATAGTGCAACTGTAATGATACGATCCACTCTAAGGTCTTTTAGAAGATATGTTATCCATTGAATCTCACATGTGGCAGTAGTTAAAACACGATACTCAACTTCAGAAGCTGAACGAGAAATATTAGTTTGTTTCTTTGATTTCCAACTTATAAGAGAACTACCAAGACAGACATAATAATTGATAATGAGTGTCGTATGTCTTGGCAAGCCATGTGATAAGAATTGCTTAATTCTTTGATTTGAAGATTGAAATTATTGAAGAAAAAAAACTTTGTTTATGAATCAAAAAATGTTTTGAGTAGCATTATAATAATATATTGTAAGAGCCTTCAAAAGTTGGCTAAAAAATTGAATCACAAAACTTATATTTGGTCATGTATTAGTCAATAGAGTGGCCTTCTAATGATCCTTTGATAAGCAACAGTGTCATAAAGAGTAGCATTTTTGTTGAAGAAACTGTTTGTATCCTTTATCATAGGTGTTGAAATGTGCTTAGCAACTAACAAACCAATGTCAACTAAGATGTCAAGGGTGTACTTTCTTTGACATATGTGGATACCATTATGAGATCTAGCAACTTCAAGGCCTACAAAATACTTTAATTCACCAATATCCTTAACTTTGAACATGTGATCAAGATGAGTGGTGACATTTTAGATTTCTTAGAAAGAATTCCCTACAAGTGTAATGTCATCAACATATATAAAAGTAAATACATTACCTTTGGTACAAAGGGAATGATTAACATAAGATTGAACACAACCAGTTTTCCGTAAAGATGACGAGACTTGGCAAATCACTTTCTGCTAGCTTACTTCAAATCATATAGTGATTTTCTCAATTTGCACACTTGGTTGTCTTTGTCAATGATTATTCTAGGAGGAGTTGCCATATAAACATATTCTTCCAAATCTTCATAGAGAAAGACACTACAACATCTAGTTATCATAAAAACCAATTACACATTATAGCTATAACAAGTAGAACTCTAAAAGTGATCAGGTTTGCCACTGGAGAGAAGTTGTTCAAATAGTCTATTCCTTCAAGCTAATTGTAGCCCTTCGATACTAAACGGGCTTTGTATCATTCTATGTTGCCATTATCCTTATACTTGACTTTGTAAACCATTTGCAACCAATAGGTTTTTCTCCATGGACTAATTCAATCAAAATCCATGTATTTTTTTTCAAGCACATCAATCTCTTTTTTCATAGCCTCACACCATTCGAGAATTTGAACAACTTGACTATAATTTTGGGTTTAGAGTTGGTAGACAAGGCAAGGATGAATTGCAAATGTTTTTGTGAAAGTTTATTATAATTAAGAATAGAAGATATAGGATAAGTTATTTTCCCAGTTTTTGAAGTGATGTTAACAATGTTAGAGACGTTGCGATAATAATTTTCAAGAAAATTAGGAGTTTTTCTGATTCTTGTAGATCTTCTCAAATAATTAAGATTGTCCTACATCTGATCAGCTTGTGTGTGTGTGTGTGTTATTAAGGACGGGCATCTGATTAGCTTTTGTGTGTGTTATGCATGACAGTTTTATAATGGATAGGTGACTCTAAGAATAAGTCAAAGAAATTTTGTTTTTTAACAACATCAATCTCAATATTTTGCCTTCTCTTATAAGGGAAGATCTTTTTTTATGAAAGATAACATCTCTTGAGATTAACATTTCTCTCATTTTTATATCAAGAACAATGTACCCTTTTGTTCCATTTTTGTATCTTATAAAAACAAATTTTTTAAACTTGGGATCAAGCTTATATCTATTTCTTTCTAGCGAAGAACCAAAATATAAAGATGTAAAGACTCTTAAGTTTTTAAGATTAGACAATTCTTTATCAATCAGCTCGTAACGAGTTTTCTTGTTTATAGCAGCGAGGGAATCTCTTTATAAGGTGAACAACATGAGAGAGGGCATATGACCAGAAACCAATAGGCAAGCAAGATCAAAATAAGAGACTACAAGTAACGTTTAAAATGTGATGATGTTTCCTCTCAACAATTATATTTTGTTGAGGGGTTTCGATATAATGGTGGATGATCCCCATTTTGTAATATATATATCATTCCAAGCAAATTCTTGACCATTATCAAATCTAACAGTCTTAATTTTGGTATTAAAATGATTCTGCATCAAGAGTAATAAAGCTTAAGATAGCAATTTAAGTTTAAGTTTTACTATGCATAAAAAAGATGTAGGTATACATGTTACAATCATCTATTATAGCAAGCAAAAGCTATGTTTGTATATGAACGGAATATTAAAGGGATCCCGTATATTAACATGAATCAATTTAAGAATGAAACACTTTTATTATGGTTAAAAGACAATCTGTGTTGTAAAATAATATTTTAGGGATGACCAAGCCTATAATGCCAAGATCTATGTTATTGTTATGAGAATTATATTCTTCTTATTCTGAATTAGTGCAGTTAATAACATGTGTGTATTTACTTCCTTGTAATTAATGAAGGCCATTATTCAAATTAATTATCCCAATCATCTTTTGAGAATCAACATCTGCATCTGACAAAACTTAAAGGAAAAATTAGTCTACTTTTTAAAGAACTTATCATGTACTGCATAAATATTAAGTTGAACTTAAATTCTGGTGTATAAAAAACACTATATATATGTATAAGTGTTCTTAAAAACAACAATTCCAAAGTAATTTGCAACAACTTGCAATCCATTTGGTAATTGAACAGTAATAGGTTTGATCTTGTAATAATTGATAAACTGAGATGTAGTGTGAGTGACATGGTATGTGGCTTCTATGTCAAGAATCCAAAGAATTGTAGTGTTTTTACCATTCTTTGATGAGATGAAACGGTTGGAAACTCACAAGTTAGGTTTGTCGATCCATGTGTGGAATCAATCTTTGACTCCTACATGAACTTCCATATCTGCTATATTTCTCCTCGAATAAACTTAATATCATTTTGATTCCTTGCATATTGGTTAATCTTTGTGATGTCACCAAGGTTTTCTTCTGATATGATAAAATTCTTACTAGTTGAAAGATGGTTAATAACATGATCATTTCTTTGTTTGTACTAAAGAGGATAACATGTTTGGAATAACAATCTTCAACATCGTGAAGAGTGCATAAATGTGATGATAGTGCAAATTTTAATGAATAAAATATTGATTAAAAAAAATATCAATGAAACCTTTGCACATTAAACTTTCTTCCCAATATAGCAATGATTTGTGAAAAAAGATAATTTCTATTAAAAATTTTATATAATTAATTAATTTATATTTATATTATAATTAATTATATAATATAATATAATAATTACTGAAATAATAACAAAATTTATAAAATAATAATAAAAATAAAATACTATTAATATAAATGTTAAAAACAAAAAATAATAATAAAATCATAAATAATAATTATAATAATAAAAATAAAATAATAATAATTAAAATAATTTAATAAAATAATAATTTAATTTTTTTATTTTAAAATAATTAATAATCTTATAATTAAAAAAATAATAATTCGTTATTCACACTTATCAAATTAATTATATTTATTTTTAACTATAATTTTATTTACTAAAAAATTATTTTATTAATCACACCTATCACATCACTCACAAAATTTTATAAACTTTTTATTCATATCTGGTTATCTTTCACTTAATCTAACCAACTCAATTTTACTAATACTTTCATCTTAAATTCACTTTCTCAAATGTACTCTCTAATTCAAATAAAGCATTAGCATTACGGTTTCCTAGTCATGTGTTATGCTTTTAATACCTACATCACGATCTTTATCAAAAGAGTTGAACTTTTTTAGCGTGGATTCATATCAAGTTATATTGAGTTTTCAAAATAAAATTGTTTGTGCTGCTACTTAATGTTATTTTCGCTCAAATAAAACAAGTTTCATACTGTGGATTATATATAGTTACGTGTCTCGTAAAAGCAAACCCTTTTCTCGTTCTATATCAGCACATGCGTGTATATATGGTAATGAAATTGCTCCTACCATGCTTTTGTTTTCTTTGTTGGCAACTCCAGAAGTTTTTTAATGGCCGGAAGTTGTATTAAAAGCTAATTCATTGTCTACAATCCAATCCAATGCATCGTGGCCAATGAATCTTACGCATACAAAAAGATAGCAAGCAACCCATGATACATATATTTGAGGAACATCATTCTAAACATAAAAATATTTTTCCTTGGCACTTCTACTAGACCAAGTATGCATGAGTAGCACTATGAAATTTTGGAGGCTCCATATGAATATTACATAACATATTTGTCTTGGTACCATAAACCTACTAGAGCATGATGGCTTTTAGGGAAATACTTTCCTCCAGGTGAATCAAAAGAATAAGCAGTTCAGTCTTGCAGCCATATGGACACCAGAAATCATGAGCGTCTGACATAAAATACAATTCGTAATAAGAAAAATAAATAAAGAACTGACAACAATACTGAGCTTCAAGGAGTGAGGATGGGATGGCAAGAAAGTAGCAGTGTGAGACAAAACATGAAAATACTTTTTGTTGCCCCTTTTTAGTTCTTGCCAATCACACCTGAAAGGTTACTTGTTCTTGAAAAGTTCCAAACAGTGTTCTTGGTCCAAGTTCCTGCTCCAAAACTTCTTATAATATTCAGCATATGTATATCCTCTGTACATGGCTTCAGATCCATCTTCAGTGAGTCGTTTTGCAGGGCTTATTAAAGCCTCATCGTTTGGACAAAGAAATGAAGCCACAGAAAGCCTGGGCTTATCAACATTGACAACAGCACGGTGCCATACACTCTTATAAAGCCCATTACTCAAAGCCTGCAAACCACTCAAGTCCAATACGAAATCGGTTATTACACCTCAGCCTTTTGTTGTGTACAAGATCTAGCCCACAAAAGAATATTAAACTATTCATAAATATTAATATCAATTTTAATAAAATTTGTATACTTTTTTGCCATATGCTTTAATAAACTCTAGCTATAAATAGTTGTTGACTTTATATGTATGATTAAACATGGGCCAAGACCCAAACGCATAAAACCCACATGGGTGTAGACCATGAGGCTCCACCAAAAACGGCATGCACACATGCAATGAGCAAAGCTAAATGAAGCAAAACAAAATTTAAAGTAGTGTTTGGATGACAATATTTATGTATGCCTAAAGTTATTATTGAAAAGGAAATGGTAAGTTGCTGTATTAATATGTGTGTATGGTACTGACTCACCTGGAGTTGATCACCTATATTGATGACGAAGGCATTGGGTTGAGGTTTAACAGCGAGCCAGTTTCCGTCTTTGAGAACTTGAAGGCCAGAAACGTGGAGATCTTGGAGCAGAATTGTGAGTGCATTGGGGTCAGTGTGGCCGGGTAACCCATAAGTGAGTTCGGGTTGTGGGCATGCTGGATAGTAGTTCACTGCCATGTGTTGCCCTTGGTCACCCAAAACATTCTTTATGTAATCTTTCTCCAACCCCAAACTCTCTCCTATGTATTCCTCTATTCTCAACCCTAATTCCCGAACCTCTTCGCAGTATTTTTTCACGCTTTCCCTGCCGTTCATATTGCACTGGGTTAAAACAATCCAAATTCCAATTCATTAGGTTTAGCAACAATTTAGATTATTCTATTGTTCCTGGTGTTTGATTGGATTTGAGTGTAAAAAGTGCGGAGAAAAAGGGGAAAGTAAAAAGTAGGGGACAAGCATCAGATCTGAATATTAATCAATTAAGAACCTTACGTCAACACGCAAATATCTACTCACGTCACTGCTCAGTCAATGTCACGTCACCCAAATTAATGCCTTATCAGTACCCATCGAAATCAAATCCCAATTTGGCTCCTCACTCACATTTCACACATAAAACAAGGACAAAAACTATATTCAAAAGTAAACTCATTTACATTTTCATTATATAACTAACCTTATATTTTCCTCAAAACTTGATAGCTTCTGTGTGGATCTCATAATTTGTTATTGTTCTTTCACTTTTTTAAATATTCCAAAGTTTTCTGTTATTTTTTACAAATTTCATCTATACAGGCATATCGTACACTCAATCACAAACCAACTTAAAAATTAAATAATGAATAAGAGTAGCCTCATATAATCTTAATATTTTTTAAATTAATTTTATAGTTTTTGTAATATTTCAAACTGCAAATAATTCAAATATTCGTATCAAGAACACTTTTTTAGTGTCCTTTCAAAACCGATTTTACTTAAATTGTATCCTAAATAAATATATTAACTTTATAAAACTTAATTCTAAAGTCGTACAAAAATTAATTTTTTTGTTGAGAGTGTAATCATTACTGCACTTATTAAACTACACGCTATTAAATTTCACTTATGTTAATTAATTTAACTAATTTGTTTTTAAGCCTGGAGCATATATTCTTATGTCGTTAAGTAAACACATAATTTTATACTGTTGAGAAATAAAACGTATTTTTAAACAGTTATTATTTAAGTTTAATACATCACAACATATTATTGAATGAGATGTATAAAACATTTTTTGTTAATGCATTTCAATTATAAAATAAAAAAAAATCAAGAAATGAATCTAATTTAACTATGCTTGGAATATCAATGTAATTATTTATAAAATCTCATTGTTAGATTTTATTTTAATTTAAGTCATCATTAGGTTATGTTATTTAATTTTAATATTTTCTTACAAGTTTTGCTTCAATAGTAAAGTTTTGTAGCAGCTACATTTTTATAACTTTGTAAAACATAAAAAAATAATTTAGTTCTATAATTTAAACATTTTTATCTCAGAACCGAAAATTAAAAACGAACACTTATCTTAAGTCTACAAGTCTCTTCCTATCCTATCATCATACTTTAATAGAAATTTCTTACAAAAGTTAGGAATTATCCTAACTAGATAATGGAATTCTTTTGTTTTTTATGCCCATACTTGATCCGCTATATGTCTCCATCGGAGTTTAGTAATTTTCTAAACATTATATTATTTAAAGTTTTATTAAAAGAACAAAATATTATTTCTCTTTATTTTGAAGATTTATAATTTCAAATGTTTATCTTACTTTTTTTGATGCGTATGCTGAAGAAACAATGCACGTAGCCACATGATCAGGTCCATAGAAAAAGGTTAAAAGTAGATTAAAAAACATTATTTTCGTTTTGAGTTACGAAAAAAAAATAAAGTAAAAATATTTTATTTGAAATAATAACAATAATATATATTATTATCTTTTTTTTATCTGGTTCATTAATCCGCCTTCACTCAAAGTTTAAATTAATTAGTTCACTTTTTTAATAAAATATAGTATATTTTAAGCTTAGAGGTTATAATCGACAAATCCAACAAGCTTTCAAGATTTATATTTTTTTTTTATCAATCATATGCTAATAATAATTTCTTTTGAGTTTTCGAATTAAGTTTTTACAGGTTTTTAATATTTATCTTGTTTATTTAATCGTATACATAATGATATACCTTAATTTTATTTTATTTTTAAATTTTAGAATTTATCTACATTTCGTATACGTAGGAATATTTGAATTGAAATGGAAGGCTATATAAATAACTGATACTATAATTTTAATTAGTTTTAATTTTAAAAAAATGCGGGGTATGTGGATGGAGAAATAAATTGGCTGTAGATAAGGAAGGGTGTAAAAAAATGAAATAGAATGTTTTTAAGACTTTGAATTAAAAAAAAATGTGCTTGCTTAGGTAGATAAATGGGTGAAAAACTGTAATATAATTTCAATATCTTTATGTTAAAATATAATTCTTTAATTCATTGTTAAAATAAATAAATATCTTATGATATAGTAAATAATCTTCTCTCTCGTTTTCTTTATAGAGCAGAAAGTTTCTTTCTCATGTGGGTTCAATTAATTATCACTTGAAAAAGGTGCTTTCTCTTTTTCGTGTTCTTTTTTTTTTTTTTTCAACTCAATACTGTCAATAGTTCAACGAAACCTAGAAGGAAATCAGATTCAAAAACATTCAATCGATTCTAGTCTTTCTAGTTTTCTCTTTTTTTCCAAGACTCTTTTTATTTATTTATTACATAAGCAAACGATCCCCGACAGGACCACAATACTATACAACGAAATTTGTGCCAATTAATCTCCCACCATACGATAAACAGACACGTGCATTACTCAAAAGTTTATGTTTGTACTTTTCAAAAATATTTATCTCTCTATTAAGGGAGAATAAAAAAATAATTGTAATAAAATGAAAAATAGAGATATTATTACTAGGTATGACAAATTTGTTGATTTCATATAATAGTAATATTATTTTTTAAAATCACCTAGTATTGATTTGAAAGAAGAAAGTGGAGAGAGTAGGCAAGTGGAACAATCGAAAGAGTGAGATAAAAAAAGTATTACGTCTGTGATTTGGTTTGGTATTAGGAGGAAAGGCAAAAGGGTATGTCCATCTATGAAAAAGGGACCACAGTTTTGGTAATCCATCCAAAAGTGGAAAGCATTTGATTGGTCATTTTTTTTTTATGAAGAATATTTGCAAGGCATAAAAAGAAAGGTTAAGAGGTGTTTAGAAACATGATAAAGTGATGAAAAGGTTTTCTTCTAGGTTGTTGATTATTATAAAAGATGTGATGAAGCATGTAAGACCTGGTCAGCAAGAGCACTTGTCCACTAAGTGATGTATGGCTGAGACAGAAAGAGAGAGAGTGAGTGAAAGAAGACTTACTTGAAAGAGGGAGGATTAGAAGGCCATTCAGGAACATATTTGTCCAATGGGTAGCAATGAAGTCTTAGATAATCCCTCCAGTTATGCACAGTCTCTTTTTTCACATTGAAACTAGTGGAGAGTCTCGTTGTCTTTGAGGGGTCTTCAGAGTACAACTTCAGTTTCTCCTCTACAGGCAACTTGAAGAAACCATGTGCCACCTCTGTCATTTCCCTCACAGCTTCTACATCCACCCCGTGATTTATCACCTGCTTCAATTTTCATTTTAAATTATTTAAACCTTATTTCTTTAATCAAAAATATAATTCACAAAATGCACATCGCAAGCCTCTGCACCTGGAAAAACCCATAGAACCTGCACGCTTCACCGATTTGGTGCACAATCTGGGCTCTGTTTTCAGAACCCAAATCCACTGTCGGAACATCCTCGCACTCCGACACTTCGGAGAGACGAGGTCTCTCCGATTCTGGTCGGACGTAACTCTCCGGCAGATTTGAGAACTGGATTCCGGAAGAAAGCACCTTTCTGTCCATTTCTTAAATACCAACAACAAACTTCATAAGAATATGAAATAACACTATGGGGACTGGGAAGAGGGAAGTGATCGGTGAGCAGTTTCTTGAATGATAAGCCTAGGGCTCAGCATATAAGCATTTATATACAAGATGCAGGGAATACAAACAAGAGAAAATTTTTTATTTTTTTATTTTTATTTTTTTTAACGTCCTTATTTTGGACCATGTCCAAATCTCTCTGTTTCTTTTGTTATTTTAAAGGTTAATATTAAAATAATAATTACCCTCTGTACTGGACAAATTAGTTTCGTATCAAACAAAGATGTATTTTTGAGTCTGTATAAGAGTATCTGGTTAATATTCCCGGTTAAGAAACCATGTTTCTGCTTTTAGAAAAACCAGTCACTCTTTCACAATTTCTTTAGCGTTTGCCATATTTTAGTCAATGTAGTGGTGGATAAACGTGGTGGAGTTGGATTACATTGTTTTGAGTTGTTTCTCAAATACATTTTACAAAAAAACAGTGAAGCATTTGCCCTGAGTATTTACATTTCAGCCTTAATTTCAACTATATTTATTTTCTTCTTAAACAATGACGGTTATTTGTTGAAAAAATTTACATACATTCAAGAGGAGTGGTTAGACTGGATAGGAGGTCGGTTAACATGTATAATGAGCACTGTAATTTTAATAAATACTCTTTTCAATACATACGTGGCATATTGAAAATTTTTGGAATATAAAAAAGTTTGGTTTCTATATTTTAATTGAAACACGCCTGTTTTATGGATTTTTTTTATTTTAAAAAAACATAAATAAAAAATTGAGAGTATAGATTCTCATATTTCACTAATAAAAAAAATACTATTTAAAAACTAAAAACAACGTTGACAAACATACGATAGGTTTCTTTTTAAAATAAATGAACATACACAATATCGGTTGGAAACAAACTGACGTGGTGGTATATATCCTATATAGGTTAACATTAAAAATCGTTTTAAAAAAGACAGTAAAAATAAAAATTCAAAATTTTAAAAATTTAATTTGACAGTTAATATATTATATCTGTTATAACGAAAAAACCGACGTGATGTATAGAACCATGACAGTTGCTAAATAGTTCAACCGACGTGAAGTGAAGGCCTAATAAATTGGTAAAAAAAATTATTAAATTAGGGCTCAACATAACGTCGGTTATGGGTTGAGAATCGACATTCCCCTCAGAAATTGAAATTGGGATTTTTACAAGGTATATTACGTCAGTTCTCAGCCCACAACCGACATGATATATGTTGTTTTAACCCTTCCCCGCTTTTTCACTTTCACTTTTCTTCTCCCTCGAATGCGCGTGTTGTCTCCCTTCACTGTTTAACGTGTGTTTGTTGTATATTGTGCTCGTGAGATTCTCCATTCATCTCCATTTTACCCTTCGTCCTTCATTTGGGTTGAGAGCGTCATTTGAACGGTGCCTTTTTCATTTGAAGCTCCGTTCGAGGTACAATTTCATTTCAAGCTTTTGCTAGTTCTATTCACATGTTTTAGTTTATTTTTCATCCATTTTCGTTTGCTTTAAATGCTGTGGTATTTTATTGACTTTTTCTTCGGGTTTGGTGGTTTTAGAATTGCTCGTTTGGCTCATTTACGTGTCCTACTGTCTTCTCTATGTTTGGTGTCACCACTGCTCTTCAAGAGGTATGTTTTTATCATCTTTGAAATGAAATAACAATGTGATTGAGATGACTATCTGTATGATTGGAATGCTTGTCTAGATTTCAATGCTTTTTTGTGTATGTTTGATATATAAGTTACACGTATGGTACTAAGTCTGAGGATGTTCGATCTCTGACAATTTATATTTTATTTGATCACTCTTGTATGATTGGAATGCGTGTAAGATTGGAATGCTTGTCTGTATTGAAATATTATTTGTTTATAGTTTGATATATAAGAAATGCATTTGGATACTGAGTCCGGGGATGTTTGATCCCTGACAATTTATATTTAATTTGTTCATTGAGTAATGTGTGTGAAAATCTTTCACTAAATGTAGTCATGGATCGAAGTTGGATAAATACAAGTCGAATCAGTGATGTGTATGAGAAAGGTGTTGAAGATTTTTTAGAATTTGCTAAACGGAATTGAGCATCAATAAATGGAAGATATTACTGTCCGTGAGTGAATTGTGTGAATGAAAAAAGACTAGATATTGAGTTGATATGAGAGCATGTTCTTTGTGATGGTTTCTTGAAGAACTATACAACGTGGACTTGGCATAGTGAAGTTCTAGACTTACCATATGTATCTGAGCAAGATCAGTGAGAAGATTCTAATATATATTCTGAAGATTGCATGGAAGATATGATTCGTGAAATTAGAGAAGAGAGTTTCCACCAAGCCCATGTGTTTGATTCTTTGAAAGATGATTCACTAACAGAATTGTATCCTGGTTGTTCAAGTTTTTCACATTTGTCAGCAATATTACGATTATTTAATATGAAGACAAGAAATGGGTGGACTGATAGAAGTTTTACGGAATTACTTGAATTTTTGCATGAAATACTTCCACAAGATAATACATTGTCGACCAGTCACTATGAGGCCAATAAGATATTGTGTACAATGGGTTTGGAGTATCGAAACATACATGCTTGTCCAAATGATTGTATATTTTATATAAAAGAATTCGAAGGACTGCATAAGTGTCCCAAATGCGGCGTATCAAGATACAAAGTAAAGGATGATGACGGGGATGAAGATGACATGAAAAAGGGTCCTCCTGCCAAGGTATTGTGGTATCTTCCAATTATACCACGTTTAAGACGTTTTTTCGCCAATGTTAATGATGCAAAGAACTTGACATGGCATGCAAATGGAAGAAAATGTGATGGGTTGTTACGACATGCTGCTGATTCACCACAATGGAAGAAAATTGACTCTTTGTATCCTGAGTTTGGAAGTGATCCAAGAAATCTCAGACTTGGTTTTGCAACTGATAGAATGAATCCGTACAGTAATTTAAGTAGCAAACATAGTTCATGGTCTGTTTTGCTAATTATTTATAATTTGCCATATTGGTTGTGCATGAAGAGAAAATATATGATGTTGTCTATGATGATATCAGGACCAAGGCAACCGGGAAATGATTTGAAAGATTTGAAACTTATTGGCTTAAATCTCATGATTGTCATGTTTTGATGCAAGACCTTCTCCTAGTGGCTATTCGTGGAATTTTACCAAAAAGTGTTAGACAAGTCATCTCTCATCTTTGTATATTCTTCAATGTTATTTGTAGGAAAGCAATTGATCCTACTAGGTTGGATGACTTAGAAAGAGAAGCTATCATTATCTTGTGTCAACTAGAGATGTATTTCCCCCTTCATTTTTTGATATCATGGTCCATTTAATTGTTCATCTGGTGAGATAAATTAGAATATGTGGTTCTGTGTTTTTACAATGGATGTACCCAATTGAGAGATGCATGAAGATATTCAAAGGGTGTGTGAAGAATCCATATCGACCAGAAGCATCTATTGTTGAAAGATGTATTGCAGAGGAAGCAATTGAGTTTTGTACCACGTATATGTTAGAAGTAGATGCTATAGGCATACCGAGGTCGAGGTATGAAGGAAGGCGAGAAGGCAAAGGCACACAAAGTGTGAGGATAGTTCGAAAAGATCAACAACAGGTACTTCAAGCACACTTGTATATTTTGAACAATACTGATGATGTTCTTCCTTACATAGATGAATACAAAATGTTGTTTAAGACAAAGAACCCACGTGTAAATGAGAAGTGGTTATTGAATGAACATAATAAGACGTTTTTGAAATGGTTTAAACAAAAAAAATCTTCAAAACGGTTGTGATGTTGATGATTTGAAATTGTTAGCACGAGGACCTAACTTTGATGACATAACATGGTCTGGGTATGATATTAACAAGTTATCTTTTTACACAAACACTGAGAATCAAAAAAGTACAATGCAGAATAGTGGTGTCACCCTTGAGGCAGAGTCAATGCACTTCACTAGTTCAAAAGACAACAATCTTGTGATGGCTACAATAAGTTACTTTAGAGTAATTGAAGAAATCTGAGAAGTTGACTACGTCAAATTTAGAGTTCCAGTATTTAAGTATAAATGGGTTGATAGTAACACAGAAGTGCATGTTGATGATTTGGGTTTTACCTTGGCTGATCTTGCAAAGATAGATTCTAAGGAAGATCCTTTCATCATGGTTTACTAAGAAAAACAAGTTTTTTATGTCAAAGATTCTTCTAATGAAAGGTGGTCAGTTGTTATACAAGGGAGAATTGAATATGATGTTGATAACCATGGCGATTCAATAGTCCAACATGTTGACAACTCAGTTTCAAGACACTTACCTCTTATCAATGAGGAAAATGATGTTGATGAAGTACATGCTACACAAAGTGATCACAATGAAGGAATATGGGAAAATATTATAACACTGTCAGAATAAAATAAAGTAATGTTTCATTATTTGTTGTTTTTATTTTGAATTTGAACATTGATAGTACACAATTTGAGCATTTAATGTTAAGCTTAATTAATTTTGTAAGTTTTAATCTTATGTTTGTGTTCTTTTTAGGTCATGGCTGATTCATAGAGAAAGAGTAGAGAACCTACACGATTGAGAGGTATTACTGCTAGTTGACTTGGTGGTTCCAATGTCCTAGTAGACATAGACCCTCAGACTGGGAGGGCTTCAAGCCCTAATTGTGCCCAATTTTCTAGCTATTTGGGTGTTTTGGCACGTACGAAGGTGTCTATTTTGCTTTCGACTTGGGATCATGTGACTAAAGCTGAGAAAAATATGATTTGGCAGGATCTTATTGTAAGTCATTGATTTTAAGCTTATTGTAAGTCATTAATGATGATAATTATGTGTTATATGTTTAATGACATGTTTATTTTATTTTGTAGATAAACTTTGAGTTTGCAACATCTCCATTAATTAGAAATAGGATTATGTCATCCATTGTTATTTAATGGAAAAATTTCAAGACAAACTTGACCAGTTGGTACATCTATGGTCAACACAAGGGAACTCCATTGATGAAGAGACTTGGACACAATTTGTCCAATCTAGAGAGGATCTCTCTTGGCAGGTTTATTTTATTCGTCATACTTTCATTAAATAATATGACTTGGCAACAAAGTTTTTTATTTATTATGTAGGAGAAGAGAAAGAAAGCCCAAGACATTCAACACATGAATATCACCCCCACCAGTTGTCTGGGGGGTATGATTTATTAGAAAAGAATATAATGGAGGAGAAATTAAAAAGATTAAAAGAAACATCATGTTCAGATGATGTCATTTCTCCTCCATCCTCTCCTAGTCGACATGAAAAATGGAAGTTGGCCAGGACTAAGCCTGGAGGGCAGATGACATCACCACAGGCACTTGAGATTGCCCAACACATTATAAGTTAATAACAATTTACTCATCATATCTAATGTCTTATTATTATACAATGTTGACATATTGTATTATTTTTTACAAGATTCTCTGGTGGAGCAGAGCTCCCAGGGCAGTTTTGTCATTCAAGGAAAACCAGATATATTAACTACTGCTTTGGACACCGAGGAACACCCCAGTCGTGTATGGACTACTGGATATGGTGTGGGGGTCAGACAATATTTTGGTTCTGCTCCACGTTCTACCTCATCTCAAAATTCAAATATAATGGATCAAATATCTCGACTTAAAGATGAATTGACATATCAAGTGGAAGAAAATTTGACGTCTCAAATACAACAAAAGTACAAGATTAGTTAAGAGATGAGTTGCGACATGAATTAAGAAGAGAATTTGAGGAGAAGTTGGAATCTATGGGCATATCCCAGTAGCACACTCCTCTGCAGGAAGCTGTAGTACTACCTACATGTGGGAGAGTTACACAAAAAGGAGTTGTACTACTTAAGACGAGGAGGAAGACACCAACACTGATACCTCATATCGGTGTAAATTATTTGTTGGAGATCCTCCTCGATTGGTGACGATTGGGAGAGTGTTTGCCGGATCTTCGACGCTTCATACAGTTCCACTTGAAGATGATTTTTGTCGGTTAGTTGTCGAAGAAGTTAAAAAGGCAGATGCCGAGGTTGTTGTGCCCACATCAGAGGTTAGACTTGTGGGAGAGGCACCTGGTACATTTATTGTGTGGCCTACACATCTCCTACAGGCCATTTCTAAAAGGCCTCAGGTATTATGATTTGTCTTAATCTTATTTAAATTCACACTAAATGTTATTTGAATTGATACATTTTGTTTGTGTTACAGGACCATGGGAGGAAAGATAAATCACTAGCTGATGATTTAAGTCCTAGGTCTCCGCAACTTGAGTCAGAAGTGAATCCACTTCAAGAGTTGGCTCGTGTATGCTACAATTTATTTAATAATCCTCTTCAAATTCTTTAGGATGCATCCATTTTTGGGGTGGACGGTGTCCCATTGTATATATCTATGCAAGGCATCTTGGAGCTCATTCAGGGTAACCAAATATTAAATATTACAATAATTCAGTTATGGATGATGTAAGTATACCTTTCTACATGTTATAAAATTTGACTTATTTCATCAATAACTATTACTAATATTGATTTTAACAATGTAGGTACATAAATAATTTAGTTTATAGCTCCGGGAATCCTGATATTTATGGATTCCTTGAGCCACAAAATATACAGAGGTCTGGAAATAAAAAGATTAACACTCGGACATATATTCAAAGATGGATTTCCGAATCTAGAAAGAGAATTTACTTTGTCCCTCTTATTCATTCGTAAGTTTCAAATATTTATATTTTGATCTTAAGTAATGTTGACAATATGAGATTATGTAATGTTGTTATTTTAGGTCCCATTGGTAACTGATGATTGTGTGTCTCGCGGACAACACAGTTGTTTGGTTTTGTTCGTTGTATTGGAAGGTATCTACAGATATGAAACAAATAGTACAAAGGTGTCATTTAATTAACTTCAAATAATTGTCGCAACCGGGATCACGACGAGGCGATCAAAAATTATTTTTAAAAATATTTAAATTGAGATTGGATTCGCCACCATAATTTATTATGAAAACCATAGAAAAAGCCAAAATAAAAATGTCTACGAACCAAATTCAAAGATTCGGGAGTCGGTTACGTGTGGGGAAGGTATTAGCACCCCAAAACGCCCGTCCTAAGACCGTACTCTTAATCAAATGAATAAAAATAAGTGTGGTTTTAAAAAATATCATTTTTTCCAAATAATAACAATAATAATGAGACTAAAGACAAAATAAACAAATATATAAACAAACAAAACAAACAAGAAAACATGCTTATAAAAATCATAACAATAAATAATAATTAGGCGGATAAAAATAACAAACAAAAATAAAACAAACAAACATATATATTTTTTATCTATTTGGGCCCGACAAGGCTTGACCTTGGTCCTACGTATCTCTATACATGATAGAAAATCAGGATACACATAGTTCTATTTTAAAAATTTGTTGGATGATGTTTGATATTTTTTAGCTTATGAATATTTTCTTTTATTTTTGGCAATTTATTTTATATAATTTTTTTAATTATTTTCTATTATATTATTTTTTTCTCTTGATAATTGTTTATTTAAAGGAAACTCGGGACAAGTCTATTTTTTTATATTTAAAAATATTTATTAAAAGACTATTTTTATTTTAATTTGAGAAAGGAACTGATTTTTATTATCTTAAAGAAATTGTTTTTATACTTTAAAAAACATATCCTTTTTAATTTTTTATTCATTATTTTTGAAAAAAAAATAACTATTTTTTATATTAAAAAAAACTTTTTCTTTTATTTTATTTTTAAATTATCTTTATATTTTATTTTCGAAAAACGTGTTTCTATTACCTAATTTTCGTAAAAAAAATGTTTTTATATTTATTATCGAAAAGACATGTTTTTATATTTATCTCATTTTTATTATTTTTGAATATGCTTTATCTTTATTATTTTAGGGCTATTTTTAAACTTTTTCCCTCTTTTGTTTTGAAAAATTATATTTTTGATATTTTTTTCAAGAACTATTAATTTATTAAATTTTAGAAAGCATTTCATTCGTTCTTCAAAAATTGGAAAATATTTTATAATTTTTTATTATTATTATTATTATTATTTATTGTTTTAAAATCAAAGAGACAAGAGATGAACATCAGGATATCATAATAACCATCAAACAGAGCAACCACATGTATGTGATAAGTATATACACAAAGTAAATAAAGCGTACTAGTTGAGGATCCTCCAAAAGCACGTTCCATTCTTCTCTGAACTCTCACCTTCAAACGATCTACTCACTAATATTCAGGACCCTTTTTAGTATCTCTAGTATTTCTCGTGTTTTTTTCGCGTGTCTATCCACTTGCTCACTATGCATATTTATACTAATTTTAGTCAGCTCACTCTTAATTCAAATTTTAAATCCCTTAATTCCTAATTATTCTAACTTAATTATAATTTGTGAACTGCCAATTGATTATTCATTTTAATTCAGATTCAAATCTATTAATTCCTAAATATCCCCACTTATGACACTAATTAACTGTTAAATCCCAAGGACAAACATAGACTGAAAAATAGGCAGAATTGTATTGTGTTTGTTGTTATGGCATCATAACCTCCCATACATATAATCAAATTCAAAAATAAATGAATATGAGGAATAATGGGGAATATTAGAGGTAATGTGGCTGAAATATTTTATTATTAATTTTTTCTTTATTGTTTTTTACATTTATTAAAAGCAACCTAAATAACACAACAATAGAAATAAATACTTAAACCTTTTTTTTTT
>Ga0099824_1003762_pt1 | contig 22069 bp, 10 predicted proteins | sample SiratrowhiteBW_FD_76837 | JGI IMG/M metagenome (GOLD analysis project Ga0099824, IMG submission 76837) | Root nodule microbial communities of legume samples collected from California, USA - Siratro white BW | ecosystem: Host-associated > Plants > Roots > Nodule | place: USA: California... | reverse complement strand
TATTTAAAAATAATTTAATTTATATTATTTAATTTTATATTTATTTTTTTTTTTTTTTCTAATTTTTATTTTTTTTTCTTCTTCTTGTTTTTTTTTTTTTTCTTGATAGAAGACTATTTCTTTTAATCATAAAAGTGAACCATTTCCTCTAATCTCGGTGGCTTTCAATACAACAACCTTACCCAGGTGTGGCCAAATAACTGTTACATCAGACCCATCAAACTGCTAACGGAACTTGACTTGGCTTGATGACTTTCAATAAGATCTAACAACGTGTGATAAAATAACTGTCACATCAGAAGCCATCAAATTGCTAACGAAACTTGACTTGACGCTAATGAACCTAATCTCAGCAATTCTATTTGAACATAACAGTAGTAAGGACTGAACCTACCTGCCATTTCATCTCATTCTTCACTGTTAACAGATTCAAGGCTCAACCAACTAAAATCTTCCCTCAACATCCACATTTTAATTATGTACCAGAAAAAGCACTGTAGTTTATATAAGTGTCAAATTTGACTTTGAGATATGAATCATGATAGTACCTCGTCAAAAGCGTCCAAATAATTATTTTGACAGCACCATCAAAACTAACGGTTTTGTTTATATGACCTCGATTGAATGAGGCTGTACTTACAACTGTACAAAGTACAATTATGGTTTTCAGAATTTTCAAACATTTCATTCTATCGATGCATGAATTGGTAACTAACAATTACGTGTGTTTTTATATCACGGTTTATGTACTCTTCCACGGTCCGCCGGAACAGTACACGACACATCTTTTAGAAAAGTTAGCATATGTCCAAAAAGAAGGTAACATGTATGAAATTAGTTTTGCTGTCTTTGTAGACCATGTAGAAAATACTACCTCCTCATCAACCATATTAAAATTTATTCAAGAATAATATAATTTCAGAGGATTTTGTTATACTATTAACATTTAATAGCCCTTTTATATTATTATCATAATTATTGTTTCAATTCTTTTCTTTTATTTTTAATGTTTGCAATTTAGTTTGTTTTAGTTTAAAGAGATGTGTACGTAATCTCTTAAATTTTGATGGCAGTATTGTTGCTTATAAGTACACTTTTTACATCATAATATATTATTATTATAATATTTTATCATCAATTTTATAGAAAAAAAAATCTTTAAACCCAAGTATATCAATGGTGAATAATTTGAATAATATCTATAAAGTTATAATGTTTTAATTTCAACGTGATTATTATGAAATAAAATAATAAAATACAAGTGCAAAAATGTTTATACTGAAAGTCCACAATTCATTATATCTTTATAACCTGCGGATTAAAACAAATATATGTACCTAATTATATAAAGTATAAAAATATAATATTATGTCTTTTACATAATTAATAATTAACATGCATGTAAATATAAATAAAATATTTATAATATAATTAACTATGTCTCTATTTTCTCTATTGACCAAAAAAATAAAACAAAGAAAATAGAATTTTTGAGATATACTCCAACCTATACAGAATTGCTCAAGACAGTGCAGCTTCCTCTCCTCTTGATCTTACTCACAGAAATACACAAATTCTCTCTCTCTCTGCACACACACACACACATATATATATATATATATATATAGACACATACACAACATACACCTGCATGTGATTCTATTCTCTCTATAATATTCATATCACAATCTCTTATTTCTCTATCCAGGAGCTATATCTGTTTCACCATTTCAAGATACTAATAACACATACCCATAACTTCAATATCCATTACATTTAGGTATGTCTTTGTCTTACAATTACAAAAGGATCCTCTTCATGGTTCTGCTTCTGATATTGGTTTTTTGATTGTATCTTCTGAATTTGAAAAGGTTTGCAGGCCATTCATTGAAAGACCGACAAGGGTTGCTCAAGCTTCGAAAAGGTTCTCAGAAGTTGATCAACAGAACCACAGCACCTCAAACCTGCAACAACTGGCCTAGGATCCCTGTCAGGTTCTCATACAAACTACATTGTATGTTATTGTCTCACTTTGCAGTCAGTTTTCATTTCTCAGACCTCCTGCATTACACAAACACTACCATTCATACTGAGACACAAGCTATAAGATAAAGATAAAACCTTCAAACAAAAAATTCAATAATATATCTATTATTTCTGACTGGTTTATTATGTGATTTAAGAGAATTTCCCTATGTCTAAAGCTTTTAAATACTTTTTAATAAATCCCAGACAGATTATGGGATCAATATAACACTCGGAGTATGAGAATGTGGTCATAAGTTATTTACAAAATAAAAATTTTATTTAGTTTTTTCTTTTGAATATTAAAAATAATGTCATTTCTTTGTCCCGAAATTTTATCAATAGTAACATATACCTTCATTCTTTATTTGCACCTTTTGTTACTCTCAAAAGTGTAAATGGCCTAAAATATTCTTTAGCGTAAAATTATCTTTGAGACTTTGCAGTTAAAAAATAAATAAGTAGCTAAAGAATAAATGATTAACTGATTTTTTTCAATTTTGTCACACATAACATACAACTTCTTAGAACAATTCCCTTCTAATCATATTATCTTTCGTTGTCACTTATTTTGTAACATTTTCCATACTAATATTTAGATTGAAGGAATGACATTTATATTTCAAAAATTTTTAGACAAATTCATGTATTTCCTACTTATTTCATTAAGTAGTTTGATGTAAATAGTCTTTAATTGTAGCTCATCTACTTTCTATCTCCATTCATCTTTACTATCCCTACTTAATACAATGTTATGTACCTTTAGTATTAACATGTTAACTTATCTTATTTCACTCATACCACCTTCTCCTCCACTTAATATTCCAAACTCATCTATTATTTTGTCAACTCTGTTGCTTCTAAGCTTACCTCTCTGTAGCTTGTAAACAACTTATAACCTTGTAAATTTCTCCTAAGTATGTTTATCAAAGTCCTCCAACCCTCGTATTTGGACTTTAGAATCTCTTTCCACATATTTTCCTTTTCTATCCCTAAATGCCTTATCTATTTTACTAACAAAGCCAAATTGAACAATCCTTATGTCTTTCACACCTAAACTTCCTTCCTTTGATTTGCACATCTATTCCCAAGATAACCATGCTATTCTCTTTCCTTCCCTCTCCTCACCCAAGGAAAATCACTTTGAACTTTCTTGATTCTTTTCACAACAGAGAAATACATTTTAAAGAAAGACATATGAATCAGAGGAACAATAGTAAGCACATATTTCAAAAGACAAATTCTTGCTAGCTTATATTTAATTTTATCCATTATCTCATCCCAAAAACTATTTTGTCTATGATTTTTTTTCTATATTTTTATGGTGTCACAATTAAGTATTGAGGCATATCTCTGAATCAGATTTAGATGATTTACTCTCACCCCTCCTAATCTTAAGATAATTCACTTTTAGCCTAGAAATGAACTTAAAACATCTCAAAACTCAAAAGTGGTTTCAAGAAAAAAAATGTTGTGTCATTGTTTAACCACCAAAGAAAAGAATGTCATGGACGTACTGTAACATATCAAAACTTTCTTGAAGTCGGCCTGAATACTTATGTAATTGATTTTTCTCAGTTTGTTTTATTGCTTCCGTTAAACCCTTCACAATTATTAAAAACAAAAATTGTGACAAAGGATTGCCTTATCTTAGCCCTTTTTATTTGAATTTCTTTGTTGGGCTACCATTAACGAGGATGAATAATATTGAGGATTTCAAACATTCTTTCATCCACCCAATCCACTTTACATAAAAGTCTAACCTATGTATTATATAATACATGAAATTCCAATTTGTAGAGTTATATGCCTTATCATAATCTACCGTTAAAAGTATGTAATTTGTCTTCTTGTCCTTGATCTCCTCTATTGTTTCATTTGCTACAAGTATCCTATCTAAGAAATGCAGATTGCCTATGATCTATTACTTTCTGGAACACTCTTTTCAGTCTTAACGATAATACTACAAGAAAAAAACTATTTAGAGATCAATATTTAGCTACCAAATAAAATGGTTACTAATTGTGACCAAAATAGTTACCAAATTAAATCAAATTTTGATTGCTAAATAACTACAAAATAGAAGTAATGATTTAATTTAGTGAGCAATTAAGTCAAATAATTGGTATCTAACATTAGATATCAAAGTTTTAGTGACCTATACCATTAGATTCTAAATTGATATCTAATTAAGTTAGAGACTAATTTAGAATCTAATGATATAGATCACTACAACCTTGGTAGCTAATGTTAGATACTACTTCTATTTTGTAGTTATTTAGTAACCAAAATATAATTTGGTGACTATTTTGGTCACAATTAATTACTATTTCATTTGGTAGCTAAAAATTGATTTTTAAATAACTTTTTCTTTATAGTGTAAAATCTTGACAATTATTTTATACACGCATCCTATTAGTGAAACGTGATGATATTTTTTATAATTGCTATGAATTTTCAATCTTGGTATAAGAGTTATAAAGAAAACGCTTGATCCTTGACAATTTTCCATTGTTGACAAATTTTTCCATAGCATCCAAATCCTTTTTTTTTTATCATCCCAACAAAACTTTATAAACCCAAAATTAAAATCATCTAGTCCACGCTTTTACTGTTTTCACAGTTCCAAACTGCCTTTCTAATCTCTTTCAGAAATTTTTTCAATTAGCATATCATTATCCTATCTGCTTATGGAGTGGATTTCAATATTTTAAAGCTTCACTTGCAACCCTTTAGATTCACACAACTTGTCTCTAAAATATTTCATGACTTTCTCCTTGATTATTGGAGGTTCCTCACATCATTCACTATTGATTGTTATCTCTTTGACCATATTCCTTGCCTTTCTCCACTTAATTAGAGTATGAAAATATTCTGTATTTAAATATCCTTGTTGTATCCCAATACTTCTAACTTTTTGACATGCAAAGCTTTCTTGGCTGAAATTGATTTTATTGAGCTCAACCAATAATGTCTTTTTTCATTCTTGCCATTCTTTTCTTGATAACTCTCATCATCACCCTCCAATAAACTTATTTTCTTTTTAATTTCCTCCAAATAATGATTCACATTCCATAACACCTCCTTATCATTCTTTATATCCTGCTTTAATATTTTTAATTTTTCTTTCAAAACCATCATATATTATAACTGTTCTATATTTTTCTTGTAGCAACTCTTTAAATGTAACATCCCTTTGTTATACATCTAGCCTTCTAAATGGTTTTGGACTCCAATCTTTAGCTATGGTCAGAAATACCAAAGCACAATGGTCTCATACTATTTTACTGAACATCATATTATTGCTTACTTTTTAACCAAATTTCGAATAATCCATACTACCATTCTATCTATCTTACTTTTAGTTAAACCATTAGGTTTGTATCATGAAAAGTTTTTTCTATATCCATCAATTCAGTCTTTATTGAACCACTGTATTTCTCTAAACCACTGTATTACTCTGCTGCATTTACATATGTACTTAAACCTTTCCTTTTCCTTTCATAGGATACCTAAATGCATTAAAATACCAACCATACACCAGATTCCTTTTCTTTGTTCCCTCTTACCCTCTCTCACCTATCTCCTCCCACAATGGTATATTTTCGTTAAATTGACTTAAGGAATATACATGAAGTAATTAGTAAATCAAATATAATTAATACATTAACTAAATATATTAAATACAATTAATTAATTATGTAGTAAATATATATATATATACCATTTATTATATAAATGTTTTACGTAAACTTCTCTATTTTTACATTTGTGAGGAAAGTTTGATATAATTTTTTTTCCAAATCTCTTACATTTATGCAGAATTTTTTTTATATTTATTAATTTTTTATTTTTTGTGTTTTCTTTTTACCTTTTCAGTGTTTACTTTCTTGGGCTAAAAGTTAGTGCTATTTATAAAAAAGTGTTAGCCTAATGTACTTTTTTAAACAATTAAGACTAGTGTAAAGACGAGAGGAGTGTGGTATATGCTATTTAAATTGAAGCAATGCAAGTGTAATAATCATTTATCTATCATTTACAGTGTCAAGCCAGAACTGATTGATTCAATCAAAACATGGACTTGTTAAAATGGTTTTGATCCACATGAACAATATTTAGACATATAACCTTATCAGCATAACATGTAGTAATGAGATGTGGTTGTATAGTTCACATTCTACATCACCATGAGTCCTCAATCTTATTCTCTTTCAAGCAAAATTTTTCTTCCCACTCTTAAATTTTCTCTAGTATGTGTCACAATTTCAGGCAAGAGCACATTTTTCCAATCAGCTTCGAGGCTGTACAGCACAGCAGACTGCAACAAGTTATGATTTCGATAAGAGCGACAGATCACATTCAAATTTAATTGCATTTGTTCATACTTTTAAGACATTTCTAACCGTATTCTTATCCTTCGGATCCATTAGTAATATCATTATGTTTTTGCATATCGAGGAACAGGTATTGAATTGAAGGTACTTATATCAATATTTACCTTTTGTCCCCTACAATTGATTTCAAGATACCCTAATGCAATGAAAAAAAAATCCAAAGCACCATTTCAAAAGTTCAAGGTACACGTGTAGGATAGAAGATTTGGTGTAGGTTTATAAGAGCTGCTTTGTATTACGTGCCCTATATATGTAGCTTCTTGGCTTTGCCATTCTCCATAGTTTCATGTTTTTACTTCACATAGTTTCTTGTTTTTACTTCACGTAGAAAACATTGGACCATGCTCAACCTCTTTATATATCTTTGTACCAAACAAAGTCACAGTAGAGAGTTTAGTAACAGATAGAAAAAGAAGAGCATAGAAGAAGAAAGAGAGCTCAGCATGACGAGTTCCGTTCACTGTGATTTTGCCATACAAGAAGAAGATGATATTTTAGAGGGGCCGAGAAGAGAAACTACTCTACGTATGCTCTTGGCAGAAGAAGGTACTTTTCCAAACAAGCCAATCCTTCTTTCCTTTTTTTCTTTTTCAATCATTTCACTGGTTAATTTATTCATTTCACATGCTAGTTTGGCATGGATATAGAAATTTGTTATTTTTGTTTAATTTTTTGTACCTCAGCTTTTTAAAACTTACATCTTCTTCCATCAATTGGAAATCATGATGAAAATGTCGTTTATAGCAAACCCTATATAAAGAACACTGGGTACTTCGTTAAACTAATAAGATTTTTATCACTGGATCTTTTTTTTTTTTTTTACAGTATTGATCTATTTGCATTACATCATTTTTTAAATTTTATCTTATAAAAATTCCATTTTAATAATATTTTCTTTGAATTTTTTAGGGAAAAAGTTAATTTTAAAACTAAAGAAATAATTTTTTTTTTAAGTAGACGTCTTTTGACCAGATAATCTGATAAAGTGAGTAAGTTTTAACCAGAAAATCTAATTTTAAATTTATGATATGAGTACGCATGCAAGTCTCATCTGAGATTAATTCTTCTAAAGAAACTACAATATTTCTTTTGTTTTTTTCATTTTTCTCTCTTTTCTTTTCTCTTCATCACCTACACCTCTTTTTTTCTGTCATTGCTGTCATATTGAGGAATGACCAACTCCTTGTTGGCACGGTTTTTCTTCCTCTTTCACCATAAATTTTGACCATCATGAAATATTACCAGTTTTTGAAACTATTGGAGCAATTTTTGAGGCCAGTAAGTGGAAGACTCTCACGGTTCCTCTTTTACAAGAGGTTCAAAGGAGGGATTGGTCATGTAATCCAAATTATTAAACTTTATCTGTTCGAGGTTGTCCAGTTGTGCAAGTTGAGGTTGCATGCACTCAACTTTTCTATGCCAAACAATCCTTCTAATGCCTTAATAATTGACTTTTATCCATAGTAAATAAATAAATAAATCAGATCCAGACAGCTACTGTATGAATAATTAGTATTTGAATAATACGGTGGCTGATTTTTCTAATGATTTGGTAGAAATTGTTTTTTTTATGGATATATTTTTTTTACTCCATCTCTAGTTTACATGATATTTTTGTGTTTTTCTCCATTCTCTCAGTATCCCTTTTCTTAATATTATGGATATGCTTGGAAAAATTGATCTCAAAACACTTCTACATAAAAAAAAAAGAAAAAGAATTAAAAACATTTTTTTGATAAATAAATTATATATGAAATTTTTAACAAATTAATTTTAACTTAGAATTTTCTTTTCCTAGTAAAAGTGCTTATAAAAAAGTTTGAAAATTTTCCATAACAATTTTTGTGAAAGTTAGCATAGTCAAACAAATTATCAGTTCACAAAACATATATTTTTCTCTCTTAGCAGTTAGCTCTTGGTTCTCCTCTCTTCTGGTTTTTATTTTTTGTTCTATGTTGTGGATGGAGACAAAGAATTAAAGAAAAATGTTTAGAGTCTAGAAAAATTTTTAGAAAGTTACAAACAATTATTTCCCTCATTGTGAGGAATAAGAATTAAAGACGTTTATGTAAGAATTGAAGTAAAAAATTACATTACAATTGAACACCAAGAAACATGACGTACATTAAATAAAATTGTTAAAATATGTTTAAATCAAAACAATTTGCACAAGTAGAGATAACAGAGAGGACATATAACAAAATTGAGAAATAATTAGTGTTTGTTTAGGTGAAAACAAAAAAGGAAAAAAAAAAAGGCTGAATTTCACATCTTTTATTTCCACTCTCAAGTGTAGGTGCATTTTGAATTAATATTAGTGAATTAACTCTGAAATGGAGATATTTATATTTAGATATTTTTATTACGAAAGTAATCTCCCAATAAAAATTAGTATACAACCATTTAAAAAAATCGTTCAAAGTTGTTTCATCTTAGAATCAATTTTGAGTCTAGAATCATATAACTCTTAACAACTGATTATATTCTATTCTATTCTATTTTCTGTACTTTTTATTTATTTCTTTTACACTAAACACTATTATTTCTATTATAGTTTTTATTTAGTATACTTTATATTTGCTATTTATTATTGTCTCTTGGGTCAAATAATAATATTAATAATAATAACATACCCTTAAGCATAAGACCACTTTTAAGCAACCTTTTTCTTACATTATGGTTACAACATTAGAGATGTGTTAGGGAATAAATGTGTGCGGCTAAGATTGTCCTTGTTCTTTCAACCATCTCAAGTGGTTTGAGTTGGAATGTATATTCACATTGTTGAGTGTCTCGTAAAAGCGCCTAGAACTGCCAAACTATCAACAATGAATGTATTTTGTACTTTTCGAAGCTCTGGTTGTTTAAATCGCCTTATAATCTGCTGTTACCTCGAATCATCTTCTGTGTTTGTTTATGTTTTCTAAAATAAAATCAAAACCTCTCCTCTCTAATCATGATGAGTTGCTGTTGTAATGAATGCAAACACCACATTACCACTCATTATTCATTTCCTCTGCATGCTACCACCGAGCCCCACTGCTTAATCACTCTTGTTTTTTATCCTAATTATCTACCTTTGTTCGTCCGCAACATGAGATTTTGCAAACTAACCCACAAGTTTTAACCACAGCTGCAGGTGATGACACCAAGTCAATAGAAATGAGTGCAAGAGTTCAGGGAGAGAAGGACGACATAACAGTGACATGGGAGAACTTGTGGGTCACTGTTTCAAGTGGAAAGAAAAAGAAGCCAATTCTGCAGGGTCTTACAGGTTATGCTAGCCCAGGGAGGATTCTGGCCATAATGGGCCCTTCAGGATGTGGAAAATCTACACTTCTTGATAGTTTAGCAGGTGTTATTGTGATTGTTATGAGTTTCATAGTATTCACCAACTTGCTCTTGTGCTGATTCCTTTTCTGTATATTACCTGTATCTAGTTATATAAATGTAAAGTCTTATGATTCAAACAACCTTGCAGGGAGATTGAGCTCAAAAATGAAGCTTACAGGGAAGATTCTAATCAATGGCCAGAAACAAACACTGGCCTATGGGACATCAGTAAGAAAATTCTCAACATCTACAATACCTTAAAAGAAAAAGTAGTATTTTTTTTGTTGGAAAGAAATATTTGTTTTGACCACCATGTGAAATCAGGGCTATGTAACACAAGAAGATGCTATGCTGTCAACTTTAACAGCTGGGGAGACTTTATACTACTCTGCACAGCTCCAGTTTCCAGATTCTATGTCTACAGCAGAGAAGAAGGAACAAGCTGATATCACACTCAGAGAAATGGGTCTGCAAAGTGCCATTCACACAAGGGTTGGAGGGTGGGGTTCTAAAGGCCTGAGTGGGGGACAAAAGAGGAGACTTAGCATTTGCATTGAGATTCTAACACGGCCAAGACTCCTCTTCCTTGATGAACCAACAAGTGGACTTGATAGTGCAGCTTCCTATTATGTTATGAGTAGAATTGCAACTCTGAATCTAAGAGATGGAATTCGAAGGACCATTGTTGCTTCCATCCATCAGCCTAGCAGTGAAGTTTTTGAACTTTTTCATGACCTCTGTCTTCTGTCTTCAGGTGAAACTGTATACTTTGGTCCAGCCTATGATGCAAATGAGGTTAAGAACTAAAATCCTACATTCCTCGTAAATAAGCACCTATTGATTTGAAGTTGGCAAAACACATAGTAACCTCTTAACTTATTGCAGTTTTTTGCTTCAAATGGTTTCCCATGCCCAACTCTCTACAATCCTTCTGATCACTACTTAAGGATCATAAATAAAGATTTCGAACAGGTACACATATTCTCAACTTTTATTATTTTGGTTACTGATTTTAATAATTAGCAATTAATTAGACCTTAAATTCTAGGACTGTTAATTAGCCAATTTTTTATCACTGATTTTTGGGTACATCAGTCATTTTGGTCGTTGGGGGATCAAATTGACATTTTGTTGTTAAGTTTAAGGACTGATTGATTTGCTAATGTAAGAGGCGGAATTAGTTATTGATTTTGAGAGACTGAATTGATTATATTAAAGTTTAACTTTTTGGCAGCCCGTCTACAAGAAAATGAAGTCAAAATACTCAAATTAAATTGATTCATCTTATTGGTCTCATTGATTCCAGGATGCTGAAGAAGGTTTTGGCAAGGGAGTAAGTACAGAAACAGCAATTGATACCCTTGTAAAGTCTTACAGGACGTGTCAAGTAAGAAAACTAGTTAAAAGGGAAGTGCAAAAGATAGTTGAATGTGTAAGTTTCATGTTGCATCTACCCACCAAGATTACAAAATAAAAAAGAATAATTTCACAAACCCAAAGACTCACTATACACATGAAATACTTACTGTTGCATGACTTCAGGATTCTGGTGAAACAAGGAAGAAGAGGGTTCATGCTGCATTTTCTACTCAATGCGTTGTTCTTATCCGAAGATCTTCATTGCAGTTCTTTCGTGACATAAGCAATTACTGGCTACGTTTAATTGTCTTCATTGTAATAGCTATAAGCATTGGATCTATCTTCTATAAGATGGGCACAGACAATGGATCTATTCAGGTAAGAAGATGATATAAACAATGCTTAGCTTTAATAAACAAACTTGACAAGTAATACAATATCCTCATGCATTTTTTCAGGGGAGAGGTTCGCTGCTCATATTTTTTGTTTCAGTTCTGTCTTTCATGACCCTTGTTGGTGGATTTTCTCCACTCTTGGAGGAAATGAAGGTAAACTTTCAGTCATTTTGTGCCATATTTTAAGATAATCTAATCAGTGATGTAGTTTTCATTTCTAGAGTAAACAACTGGTTTAAGAAACTAAGGAAATTATACTTTTGGTTCATAGACATATGTAAGTACTAACACTTGTCCTTAAACTAGATACATCAAAGACTGAAATTTTCTTTATTTCAGAGAATGATTTAAATGGTGATTTAGTGTAATTTGTAATGAAAATGTTTGGTTGTATGATGTCAGGTATTTGAACGAGAGAGATTGAATGGGCACTATGGTGTGACAGCATTTCTCATAGGTCACACATTCTCTGCTGTTCCTTACATGCTAATGATCTCTCTTATTCCTGGAGGAATAGCTTACGAGCTTTGTGGGTTGCACAAAGGAATAGATCGCTTCTTATACTTCTCTTCTCTGCTATTTGGCATAGTGATGTGGGTTGAGAGCCTTATGCTGGTGATTGGGAGCATCTCCCCCAACTATGTAGTAGGCATGTTCCTTGCTGGTGGAGTTGAAGGACTCATGATCGTAACAGGTGGATTCTATAGACTGCCAAATGATCTTCCGAAGCCGTTATGGAAGTACCCTTTCTACTATGTTTCCTTCCTCAAGTATGCCCTCCAAGGATCCTTGAAGAATGACTTTGATGGCTTAACATTTTCAGTGAACCAAGATGAAGGAGGCACTGCAAGCATGAGTGGTAGAGAAGTACTATCTCACACATGGCACGTGGAAATGACTCACTCCAAGTGGGTTGATCTTGCAATCATGTTTGGAATGATTGTTCTGTATCGAGTGCTGTTCTTGGTCATCACGAAGCTCAAGGAGAAGATCAAGCCTTTTCTTGCATCCATCACTCTTCGACCATGACTTTTCACTGCAATCACTTACAGACACTAGATACCATGACGCATGCTCACTACGTTGTTTTATTTTAAGAACTTTGCTACTCTTGTTTTATATGTCTGTCTTTTGAACTTACTATGTCTTACTTTTAACTAGATAAATGCATGCATGCATGCAATTTCAAATTATATAAATATGTTTAATTATTCTCAAATAATTAATTCTGTTTTATTTATTTACTTTTACGTGGAGTTAACAGTCCATTTTAATTATCTCTCCTCTTTATTAATATATTAAAATAAAAATAAAAGACGAAAGGCAAGTAAAATAGCTCTTCTTTATTCTCTTCTAGTGCATATAAGATAATTATGATATTCAAAATATTATAATTTTAAAATATAATTAAGTGTAAATATAAATATCAAATTTGTACACAAAATAAGTAAATGTCAATTATATATTATTTAAATTAGTTAAAATTTAATATTAATTTTTTAATAATTAATTAATTTTTGGAAAAAATTTTCCAATTTAGCATATGGAGTATTGGATAACACATTGTTTTTTATTTAGATCTTCATTTGCGAAAAGCTAAAGTGAAAAAAATAATTCTTTAAATAAAGATTCAAAAATAGTGATAGTCAGATATTGTATTTAGTTATGCAAATAATAAATTCTTTTATGTACAAAAAATCTTAGTTGAAGATAATTTCTAAAAATAATGTGAATCAATTAAAATAAATTTTTTTGCTTATTTTCATTTATTATTATTATATTGCTATAAATTACGATTATTAATAACTTTTAAGTATTGATGACGAGAAAAGAAAAAAACAATATATATATATATATATATATATATATTAATAAAGATAATATTATTCTTGTTAAAACATATTTTAGAGAGAGAAATTATCCATCATTTTATAGTCATTTTATATAAGAAATTATGAATATATATAATAAAATATTAAAACTTTTATCTGATGGTTGTTTTTAGAAATGAATAATCACATAATGTGAGGAAGGTGTTCACTTGCAATATAGGTCTTTTAAATAGTTTTAAATCACATATAATTACATTTTCAATTTCTAAGAAAGAAGTATACATTGTTTGGGACCTTTCCAATAACACAATATTGAAGAATTTGTATTCCCTCAACCTCAACTCACAAATCAATGTCCTTTAATTAAGTTTATATCCTTTTAATACAATAATTATACATTAAGTTTAAAAGATTTCTAAGGCTTACCAATCCACCTACTAGCTCTTTAACCTTGTCACTTCACTCAATGCTTCGGATGACTTATCTAACTAGTCAGTATAATAGCTTGAAATAGTTATGAGCTACCTTACAAATATTGAAACGATAGAAAAATAACAATCTAACAAATATGATCTTTCGTACAATTATTTCACAGCATAACAAAAGTAATACAATATAAAAATCCTAAACAAGTAGTGTAAATCAACTATTAACATATGGTTATTATTAAAATATATTATACACAAGTCAGTAAAAATTAAACTTTTTCACCAAAAACATAAATCATGAAGAATCATGGACAACATTAAACTTTTTATTTAAATCAAAAGTAACATAATATAAACTTTAAAGTTGGAAGAAATAATTTGTAACTTATAAGATAATACTTGTATTAACCAACACGATACACAAGATTTATGTTTGATAGAATATTTATCCATTCCATTTCAAATATATTTATATTCTTTTAATTTAGTGTACTTTCTTTTCATGTACCTTTAATTTAAGTGAAATTCTAAGTATTTTTAATTAAATATTATAATACTTCTTCGGGAAATATAATTTTATATTATTTTTTATTTAAGTTTTTCTCAAATATTATTACATAAATTTGTTATTACATTTCACTAAATATATAAAAAAAATTATATGTAAAATAATTATTTCATTTTAATTTTCAATTTTCTTATTTTACAATTCTAAAACGTAATCTCCTGCTGTATTCATTATAAAAAATGATTTCAAAATATTATCATCATTTTATTTTTAATATTTTTTTATCAAGTCAATTATCAGTTCAAAATTAATTTAAGTTATATTTGAAATTTCTTCTAATCAATATTTTTTAAAATTTTTTATTTTCTTCTTTCTAAAAAATTTGAAAAAAAAAATGAAAACAATGCCAGAATTCAATTGCAAACAGCTAACTTTCAGTCTATTTTCCAGCGCGTGGGGAACAATTATGGAAAGCTAGACATTCAGTTCCACGAATCTGAAATTCTGACTTGCACGGTAAAATGTGTTACTTCCATCAATAAAAACCTACGAAAATTCTACTCAAAAACCTACACCATGCTACATCGGGAATTAAATACGGGCACAGTACTATTACAGAAAAACTTTCTCATGTATATTCAAATAATAAATATATTAAAATATACACATGTATATTTATATATCAAATTATTAATCTAAAAATTAAAAATTACTTTAACTAATGTAACTTGAATTTTAAAAAATGTATTTATTTTTTATCTTTAAAGTTAAAATTACCATTTTTATTATTTTTCTTCTTTTTAAAACGTCCTAAAATTATACGTCAATCCTTTGACAGCTTATCAGACCAAATCATCGTACCTTTTTCCCCATTAACGTGGTAGATCGAAGTACCCAGTATCACACTCCTATATTCCATATTTTAACACGGGAAAGGGCGCATTAATGGATAAGAGGTAGTTGTCAAATCTTTGCTCCTTAGGTTCAAGCGTTAATTGCGTGAGAATTCTTTATTCTTTACTTTAATATTTTATTATTAATCGAAGTTCTCACATGAATGTATTTATAATGAACTAGACAATACAATAACTCACTTCTAATGTACGGCACGCTTTCCAGACTCAATACAAAACTGTGCTCAACCACATTAACTATTGCGTAATCCTCTTTCAAATAGTTATAAATCCTAACGGAAATGAAAAATTAAATTTTTATAATTAAAAAATATTGTTTTAACTAAATTTCAATTGCTTGCTTCTCTATAAATAATCACCTCGAGATGAGGATGTAATCAAATTGGTAGAGTGCACATGGAAGAAGAGAACGACATAACTGTGACATGGGAGAATTTGGAGGCCACTGTTACAGGTGGAAAGAGTAGAAAATTAATTCTGAATGGTCTTACAGGTTATGCCCAACCAGGGAAGCTTTTGGCTATAATCGGTCCTTCGGGCTGTGGCAAATCAACACTTCTTGATGCTTTAGCAGGTAACGTATTCTTTGCATGTTATGTTATGTTTCCTCAAACCTTTGTAAATTCTATTTTACGTTGGTTTCTGTATGGTAGTTACTATATAACAGTTGTGCTCATATGATTCAAACAATGCAGGAAGATTGGGATCGAACATAAAGCAAACGGGGAAGATTCTAATCAATGGCCAAAAACAAGAACTGGCGTACGGAACATCAGTAAGAGCTACTACGTTTTGGTAGAGAAAAATAATGATTATGAAAACCGAGTTTTGATAACTTCTCTCTTACATAAACCAGGGCTATGTGACACAAGATGATGCCATGCTGTCATGTTTAACAGCTGGGGAAACTTTGTACTACTCAGCTCAGCTTCAGTTTCCAAACACCATGTCTACAGCTGAGAAGAAGGAACGAGCAGATTCTACACTCAGAGAAATGGGTCTGCAAGATGCCATCAACACAAGGGTTGGAGGGTGGAGTTGTAAAGGCCTGAGTGGGGGACAGAAGCGGAGACTTAGCATATGCGTTGAGATTCTTACACATCCAAGACTCCTCTTCCTTGATGAACCAACTAGTGGCCTTGATAGTGCAGCTTCCTATTATGTTATGAGTGGGATTGCAAGTCTCAATCTAAAGGATGGAATTCAAAGGACTATTGTTGCCTCCATCCACCAACCTAGCAGTGAGGTTTTCCAACTTTTTCATGATCTTTGTCTTCTGTCTTCAGGAGAGACAGTATATTTTGGACCCGCCTCTCGTGCAAATCAGGTTAGAAACTAAAATCTCTCACGTATTCACTTGAGGTTTGTATAGTAACATTTTTCCTTCTATGCAGTTTTTTGCTTCAAATGGCTTTCCCTGCCCACCCCTCTACAATCCTTCAGATCATTACCTAAGGATCATAAACAGAGATTTCAATCAGGTAGCAAACTTTGAGTCTGTCCCCTAGTTTTTATTTGGATACTTTAGGCACTTTGATAATGTTTTATATTTATTTATTGCATATTGTAATAATAAACAAAAAGTGCAGATGAAAATTTGACTTTGTTGATTTGTTTTCAGGATGCTAACGAAGGAATTACCACTGAAGAAGCCACTAATATCCTTGTCAGTTCTTATAAATCGTCTGAATATAGAAATCACGTTCAGAATGAAATAGCAAGAAGAAGTGAACACGTAAGTATCACATTGAATTTATTCCTTTCATTTAGAATATAGATAGAGAATCTCACCTAAACATATAACTAAATTAAATGACGATTTTATTTAAGTTATCGATGATTGATTCATATTATTATATATATGTCAAATATTATTTTCGAAACTCCATAATTTGTGATGTGACTTACCATTTAGTAAATTTGCATGCATGGTTCTAGGATTCCGGTGCAGTTGGAAGGAAGAAGATCCACGCTGCATTCCTGACTCAGTGTCTGGTTCTTTTGAAAAGATCTTCGAAGCAAATCTATCGTGATATAAGCAACTACTGGTTACGTCTAGCTGTCTTTATCGTAGTATCTCTAAGCATGGGATCTATCTTCTATCACATTGGCCCAAGTATGAGATCAATTCAGGTAAAACTATAGAGAGCAAAATCTTGTTTTCGCTCATAAAGAATATAACATATTATATAACTAACCCTAAGGTGATTACTTGTTTTTATGAATCAATTTATTTAAGTTTAATATCTATAACTTCAAAAGAATTTTTAAAAGTGACGAAAGACACACTTTTATTAATATAAGATGTATTTTTTGATGTAAATATAGTTGATGTAGAAAGCTGATAAGGTTAATATATAATACCCTTATGCATGGTTCAGGAAAGAGGATCGTTGCTTTGTTTTTTCGTTTCAGTTCTGAGTTTCATGACACTTGTCGGTGGATTCTCTCCTTTAATTGAGGAAATGAAGGTAAAGTAGTTGATCCATAACTTTGAAATTTCGCTGCATTCTACTCCTGAATTTGACTTTGTATCCAACACTTTTTCATAGCACAGATTGTTGTTCTCTTTTACCGTGCCAGGTGTTTAAGCGAGAGAGATTGAACGGTCATTATGGTATAATAGCTTTTCTCGTAGGGAGCACTTTTTCTGCTGTTCCTTACACACTCTTGATATCTTTGATTCCCGGAGCTATTGTTAATTATCTTTCTGGACTACACAAAGGACTAGAGAACTTTATATACTTTGCTTCTGTCCTATTTGGTATTGTGATGTGGGTTGACAGCCTTATGCTGGTTGTTGGGAGCATTTTTCCAAATTTTGTGATGGGTGTGATCACTGCTGGTGGGGTTGAAGGACTCATGATCTTGACAAGTGGATTCTATAGACTGCCAAATGATCTTCCCAAACCATTATGGAAATACCCTTTTTACCATGTTTCCTTCCTCACCTATGCTTTCCAAGGATTGCTAAAGAATGAATTTGAAGGCTTAATATTTTCTTCGGATGGGGATGGAGGTGCCAAAAGTGTTAGTGGTAGAGATATACTGGCTGAGACATGGCATGTGCAAATGGGTCACTCAAAGTGGGTTGATCTTGCTATCATGTTTGGCATGATTGTTCTCTATAGAGTTCTATTCTTGATCATCACTAAATGCAAGGAGAAATTGAAACATGTTCATGTTGGCACCAGCGGTCCTCAAACAAAAGTTTTCTCAAGAACCCACATCAATGAACTCGAGACAAGTGAAATGGAGAATTATAGTGCTCATGTGTTAGATATAACCAATTGATATGAAAGGAATATTAACACATCCATAATGTTAAGCAACGCCTACCCTAAGAGAGGGAGAAATTGTTATATAAGTAATAAAATCTGATAGAGACGGGAAAATGTGAAATCATAGATGTCAATTTAGTATTTCAAAATGATCGGTGTTGAAATATTACATGCATTATCTTTGTTAGTATATATTGTTAAGCTCTTTTTAAAACAAAATGAATGAAAAACAGTTAGAGTAATTTTCCGACACTCGAACCTAATGTGCCTCGAGTGATATTGTCTCACATTATGTTGATGTTTGACTAAAGTTCGTCATCTAACTTTCTTTTTCCTTTCCTTTTTTCTCAAATCATTTCAAATTTCAACACACAACATATGTCATATTCTTTAAACGATGCACCGATATAGCTTTGTGGTAAAAACATATTACAAATAATTTTATACATTGTCTATATAATGATTCTCTATCTCCTACTATCTTCACAATATAGATAATACGTTAAAATCTATTAATCATATGTATTCTATTTAATTTCAATTAAACACTTCATCATTATAGCTCAATAATCAATTTACTCATGCGCTCATCATATTCTTACACAATTCTAATCAAACAATTATAGTTATATTCATAAATAATACAATAATTCATTAAACTAATATAACTTATCTAGTTACTAGTAAAACAATCAAAAGTTTATAACCAATTCATCTAAACTCATCCACTCGAAATTTCAATGACTAATTACTCCTAATGCAATTTTAATATTAATGAAAAATAATAATCCTAACATCTTATGATTAATTAAAAATAATTCACTATGCCAATTCCCTCTCACAATATTTTTCAGTAGGCATAATTGAGAACTTAAATTTCAACAAAAAAATCTACAAAAAATCGTTCATGAAAAATTCCAAATGATAATTGCTCTTATCATGTCCATCTTTGAGGAAAAGTTATTAAACAAATTCAATTTTTTATAAATAGTTTAAGATAATTCGACAACCGTAAATATGTCGAAGACAATATATTAATAATAACATGTGATTTTCTAAATTTCATATTAATTCTATAAGAATGGTTTTTTTCATTCTAAATTTTTATTAATCCTAACATATTAAATTTCAAGGAAAAAATACTAATCAAATTCAATCTTTATACCATTTAGAAATATATCCTTACTTTATTTATCACCACTGGAATATTAAAATTCATAATTAATTTAAAAAATATATTTTCTCACTATTTTGTTTTCTTTTTAATCTTAAACAATATAGTTTCACAGCAGAATTAATAAAGCAACTCCAAGAAACACCCGGAAGTGTAGATAAAATTTCTATCGTAAATTAGAATTTTCAAAATCTAATATACATCTACTTCAAATTCAATAAAATAGACTGGAAAATAAAAAAAGAAAGATACCAGCTTTCTTCTGGGTAGTTTTTTTTTTTCAAAAATCCTAAATCTTAAAAATTGATTTACATTTTCGCAATTTAATTAAATCTAATAAGTTAATTAAATTAAATTTATATTAATCTTTTAAATTATTTTAAATTTAGATTTGAATTATGATTTAGAGTCAGTCCAATTAAACCCAGCCTCATGTACACTCGATTTTACCAAATCCAACTTAACGTAAATTTAATTTGATTAGACTCGATTTATCCAACTTCAATGTAGATTTACTTGAGTTCAGATTAACTTTGAATTTAACTCTATTAGATTAAACCTAACTTAAACTCAACTTGATTCTATCATTCCTTACATGGACTAAACATGATTCAACTTAACAAGAATTTGGGTTAGGCAAGTCTAAGCCTTACCTGGATAAACAATATTAAGAACACTACTCGTTTATAGTAGGAATGTTTTCCATTTCTATAGAAAAGGGTAAATAACACTGAAAAACTACCGAAATTCACCCATATCACAATTCACCAAAGCAAGTGGAGGACTCCCTTTACACCTTATCATAATTACTTACCTATTAATTTATATATTCCTCTTTATTTATTTATTTGTGTTATGTGTTGTACAAGTGCGATTTTTTTCTATAAATAATATTTTTTTTTAATTTTCCAAAATAGTCTTTGGGGAATTCTTTTCCTTCCAAATGACACTGGTCACTGTTTACGGTGAAAATTCAATCTCCCAATGAACAAATTTTCAATTGCAAAATTGTTCCCTTTCATCTTAAAAAGAAAATAAAAGACTCAATTCCGACGAGATTTTAGATGACAGAAACTCAAGATGGAGATGAGACTGTAAATGTTATTTGGGGAAATAATTTAATGCATTTTGTTTAAAATGTATTATTTATGGTAAAATTTGGTTGAAGTGCATTCTTACATTAGTGGGTTACATGCGTATCCAACTTGCTTCCCTTCTGACATTTTCCTAAGGGACACTTACGAGGAGGTGATATGATGCAATTCGAATTTAATGTTTATAAAGATACTTTATTACTTCATCTGCTACGAAGTTGCAGTATTCAAGACCACTTATTGTACCTCGACTGCAGTGTACTTTATACCTAATTATGATATTTGGTAATATTCATTCATGGTACTTGCAGTATTTTTATCTTATTTTATTAGAAAATGTTTTTAATAGACTTTTTAATATTGTACGTAAAAGAATAAAAATAAAAGAAGTTAACAAAATAGAAATGGATGAAAAAGTTAAACACATTTATTTTAGTACCATAATTGATTATATATACATACGCAAATTTCTAAGTGTTTGTGCGACAAGTATAACATACGCATTTTTTTATCGTTTTATAATTCTTTTTATGCCTGGTTGTTTTTATTCTTGTATTTTTTATTGTTGAAAGTAAATATATTCTAGGTGTCTGTTTGATTAAATTGATTTAAGAATATTTACTATTCAAGATTATGGATTTGAGGAGATGAAGTCTGTTTGGTTGACCTAATTTAAGAGAATGGATGAGGACGGATTTGTAGGATGACATCTTCGCCAACATGAAGAGATAGAACTTGAAATTACAAAATAACCCTCATAAATAAGGTGAAATTTACCAAATACCCTTATAAACATATATAACATTTAATGGTATCATGTATATGTTAATAAGAGTATTTAATTTTGAATAATTACATTAATTAAATGTTATCTATTAATATTCTTTATTTTAAATTTAAGTACATCTTTCATTTGTTTTAGTCAATTTAAATAGACTGTTTATATACTTTTTATTATAACTTATTAATATTTTTATAGAAATAAAATAAGAATTCAAAAAATTTGTATTTAATCTCTTAAAAATATAGTAAAAAAATATTTAAATTTTTAAGAGAATTAATAAAAAAATAAATTTGAAAAACATTGCAAACTATTTTTATTTAGACCAATAATTTTAAAAGTTTCAATTTAAGTAAAATGTAAAAATAATTTATATTTATAAAAACAACAGTAAATTTCAATAAAAAAATAGTTTAGATTGTAAGAATTTTTTTTTACAGATTTCAGTTAATTATAATTTAGACTAAATTATATATTTTAATAGAATAATAAATTTGTGATTTTATTGCATTATTTAGGATTTATGTTTAATTTTAAATAATTTAGAAGAT
>Ga0099824_1003761_pt1 | contig 22077 bp, 5 predicted proteins | sample SiratrowhiteBW_FD_76837 | JGI IMG/M metagenome (GOLD analysis project Ga0099824, IMG submission 76837) | Root nodule microbial communities of legume samples collected from California, USA - Siratro white BW | ecosystem: Host-associated > Plants > Roots > Nodule | place: USA: California... | reverse complement strand
CAAGTTCAAAACAATACCAAAATATAAACAGATACCAGAGACAATAAAGACCTCATATTTAAATAAAAATATATATATAAAAAAAAATATAATATATATATATATATATATATATATATATATATATATATATATATATGTACACGTATGTATGTATGTATGTATGTATTCTATTATAATAATTTAGTGCAAACATTTCTTGGTCCATTTTACTTTGATGCGCTAGAGTTACTTACATACTCACTAATTTTAGTGTATTTCTGAAGTAGTGTTAGTTTATAACTCATAAAAGATGCAGCAACAGTCACGACAATATTGCTAATATTTTTTAAAAGATATTGCATTTACTTTTTAGAAGAGTTAATCGTGTTTGAACTTGATATAATTACTGTGAATAATATTTTTTAAATATTTGGCTTAACTGTATATTTAACATTTAAATTAAATCAGTATTTAACACAGTTACATGTTTAAAACGAAGAACAATCAAGCTCACACCAAAACAACTCTGGCAGTACGAGCAGTATATGTAAGTAATGCAGAACCCCAAAAACAGAAAAAAAACCGTAAAAAACGAGGAAAGTAGTCAAGTGGTTAATTTTGACCAACTCATGCATGAAACGAATCTTTCCGTATGGACTGATTGGAGCATGTAGCAATAACAATTTGGTCAGATAGCATGTGTTGGAGTCTAATATGTTTGTTCCTGCTGATTGAACGGAAGCAGTTTTAATTTCATGCAAAGTACGGCATGTGTGAGTGTGTTAAAGTAAGGGACTCGTAGGTAAGCAAGATACTGACTTTTTTCACAATGCAGGTTTCAGCGTCCAAGGTCTTACAAGAAACCTGCAACTACATCAGAAGCTTGCACAGAGAGGTGAGTGATTTGAGTGAGCGACTGTCTCAGTTGTTGACCACAATTGATGCTGATAGTGCTGAGGCTGGAATCATTAGGAGCCTACTTAATCAATAAGCCATGAGTGTTATGATTTTTTCATTTAAAAGAGTGCTAATTATTATGAGAGTGTACTTCATTCTAGGTGTGCTGAGAGAGAGCCTGCTGGGAGCTAGAGTGCAGTTTGAGGCTGTACCTCCCATATGGCAGGTAGGGCATTTCATAACCAGTTGTTTTCTCTTTTGCCAATAAAAATTAAGTGCTTGTACCAGCTACATATATATGTATGTGCCTCTTTTTATGGATGGCCAAAATGTAGCTTTTGTTAAATTTAAGCTTCTTACTAGTTATGTACTTTAATTTATATGGCTTCAGTCACCTAGAGGTTGTAAGAGATGCATATTTGATGCAGAAATATATATATATATAAAATATTTAATGCTTTTGTTTATTCTGTTTCGATCTTATCTGTGGTCTTTTGAGAAAGATAATTATGAGGTTATGTATGTAGAATGAACTCGTGCTAAACACTAATCAATGTAACGGAAAGTTTGTTTATGTGGATAAAATTGTTAGTTAATGGAGGTTGTAACATGAACATTATGGAGACCAGTTTTAATTACATGGGATTGTGTCGGTAAAGTTGGGTTCAAGTTTCTATAATAAGGCCTGAAAGTATTTGACGTGAGTGGGTGGTTTGGTCTAACTGGACGGTTGGTTAAATAATATAGAAATCCACACTTTTAGACTTTTAGTGTGGGGAAAGAGACACTTAATTGAGACAAATACCCTCAGAAAGTGTCGTCGTTTACAAGTGAAAAGTGAAAGAGTTTGGAATGTAGCGAATATTCAAGGAAGCGTGCTCTATTTTCTTGTGCCCATTTTTTATGGAACAATTTACTTAAGTTTTTTTTTGTTTTTGTTTGTTGTTGTTTTTCTTGTCATCCTAAATTAGTAGCGTGATTGTGGGAAAGTAACAACTTCAACAGTATGAGAGTGAAATGAATATTACCGTTAGCGAAGGATACAGAATATTCGACTCTCTTTCAGTGACACACCATGAAAATAGGATTGAAAAAAGGTATAGATAAAAAAATTATAAATATTAGTATTAATATTTCGAAAAGTGTATGGATAAAAAGTGTACATAAGGTGAAAATGACAATTCAAATTTCGAGAAATGAGGTTGTTGGAAGACTACGTTTCCTCTTAATGTTTTGGATTTAAATCCTATTGTCCTATCAACATTATTAAAGGCAAAATAATGCTGACCAAACAAAAATAAAGGCAAAACAATACAATGCAATAAATTTGGAATGCTATTGAAAAATGACTAAAATATTTCCACCATTCTACTCAAATGAATGCTGCTTATACGTCATTGAAGTGTTCTAAGTTACCCATTTGTGATTGCGTTTCTTAATGAGATTCTTTCAATGTTAGGTTCTAAATAGAAATTGGGAATTTAAATATCAAATCTTCTAACTGTTTTGGTTAAAAGGCAGACTTAACAAGAAAATTAGTTAATGACCAATGAAAATGAATCATGTAAATTCAACAAGAAAACAAAATAAGAAAGAAGATGAAGTTCGAATATTAACAGAGATTTATATATATAGAAAAATTTTGATATATAAATTCAGAAACTTAAAGAATTCAAACGAATAAAGAAAAACATAAATGCGTCAAAAAAAAATCAAAGGCATTGAATTTAAAGAAAAGAAAACAACTAAAAAAATAAGAATTTTGTTTTCGAAAGGCCAAAGAAAAAGGAAGAAATCAATGTTTTTTTGCTATTTGTCTCAATTTCCATGTTGGAAGTAACTAATGTTAATCGACATCCTTTTTCATTCAAATCTAAGATCAAAATTCTTGACCACCTAAAACTTAGAACTACTTAAATATTATACTTCTTTGGTTTTGAACCTTCATTCTTTAATTATTTAGATCAACAGTTCAATTAAGAATCAAAATTAGCTAGTCAATGTAAGTTTCGAACCCTTTTCTTTTTTGTTTACATCACAAGTATTGTCACGGATCCAACTTGGTGAAGTTAAGTTTTGATCTCCCAAAATACCATCCCAATTCCAATTTTCTCCAACTTTTTCTGAGAATTCTTTATTCCCACCTTGTTATAAGCTAGTCATCACCTAAGTGCACCACTCCCTCTTAAAAAAAATAGACATCCCTTGAATAAATCTAGTGATTACCTAATTAAGACAATCCCTTATTATTTTTTCTTTTAAAAGGTGTCAACTTCATAAATGATCAAAATATTCATATAGCTAGCTTCACTCCTTTCTTTTCATATGACGATTAGTTCTTAAGATTTCTCTACGTTGATATGTACTTTGCTTGTCTTTATCATATATACCATACAAATAATTTTGTAATATATAAGAAACTGGTATGTATAGACACTGTCGGTGCGTGTATATTATTTGTGTAACTTGTCGTCATACTAATAACGTAAACTCACATAATGTAGTTTAATTTCTACAAAGATTATATTAATGAGAACCAACCCAACAACTTGTGGTTATAGAAATTTCTTTTTTGAGGTGTACGTGGTGTTATGAGCCTTCAATTTATCAACTTGGAGCACAAATATTATTATCATTTGATAATTTTCCAGCAGAGTACGTCTTTATTTCCATATATATCCTTTTTCTTTTATATATATTAGCCACAAGCCATTTACCCCACCATCTCAATTGCCAAATTTTTGGATGTTTGGAGATGTGAAAAATCTATTTAAAAGGTTAACATATTTTAAAGATGCCAATTGTATATATACACACAAATATAGGTATTAAACTTCTAATTAGATAATTATATATTATCGTAGCTAGGATTCTATCTATTTAGTCTTTTGTGATAAGGTTGAAGCACCAGCTTCAGTTTAATATATTCTTTATTATTAATAAAAGTATGATAAAATATTTACTCCAAAAGAAAGCATATATGGATATAGCACAAGAAAGGTGATGTGTATTATATAGACCACAAATTATTTGGCTAGTTGAAAAGAATGGCATCTGACACTTAATCTTTTATTTATCGGTGCAGAATGGTTTGAGCAGAAAGAAGGGCGTGCATGTTGCAACCAAAGTGTGATTTTACCTTGCAAGTTGCAGGAAGTTGGAAGAAAACGGTAGGTTTGGTAATAAAAATCTGCAAATTTTGTTAGGTCTACACTGCGGGAAAGGGACTAAACGTTTTTGCAAGATCTGGTTGAGCCATATCATCCATACACATAGTTGATCCTTTGCAGTAGGAAAATGATACGTGAGAAGAACCCTTTGAAGCCATTCAATGGATCAACAATCACTCAAGAAATTAATATATTTTGCTTCTGTTACCACTCGTTTCTGAGGCTTTTGCCACAAGAATTCAACGACAAATAACTGAAATTTTGAATATTGTGCACATGGATATTTAACTTGTAGTGAAACATGTAACTATAATTTTGGCTCTGTATGCTACTCTATTTATATCACCATTTCTTTTCTCAAAAACAAACTACATGGTTTCTATGAAATGGGAGTATTATATTATATATAAAAAATATTGTAGACACATGTTGTGTAGTTTAATAAGTAATGAGATGCTGTTTCATATATTTTTGAATGCAAATTTTATTCTACCCTGTTTGAGTATAATTTCATTCTTATACTTGTAGTTTCTATTTTAAACTAACACTATTTCTACGTTGATTGATATTTTTCTGAGTTACTAGGTAGAGATTTTACCAGTTGTGAGTAAAAGATAAGTATTCTAAAGTGATAGAAAGTGACTTAACCTTGAGCATTTGGTCATATTAATTTAGGAAAAGAAATATTATCTCACATTCTTAAGGTGTAGGGAAAAAGTGATAAATATAATAAATAAGAATGTGATAAAAATTAAAGAATATTAATATAGATTAAATTGAATTTAAAGTTGTTTTCTTTATAATTTGGTAGTGTTACAGTGATATCGATATGAGATGATAATTTTCGTTTACTGTGCTGCCGTTGAGTAGGAAGTTGATTGGTTTGGCTGAGCTCTGAAATTTGATCTTCTTCAGATATGCTGTCCCTCCCGTACTATAAATAATATAAAATAAAACTAGATAAGCGATTGTCAATACATTTTTGTGTGTTAAATATAATTTTGATTGGTTATAAGTAAATATGAGTTACTTTGCATTTATATTATAATTCTAAAAAAATGAAACATTAGAGAAAGAAGATAATTATGAATTAAACAATTTTTTTTAACATGTTCGGCACCTCAATCTTTATATTCACCAATATTCAATAAATTATTATTACTTATCATGCAATTTTTTTAGCAAAAATTGAAAATCTTTTCATGCAATTTTTCGTACAAGAATTACAAACTTTTTAATGACGGTAACTACTCAAGTTTTTCATACATTTGAAATTTATTAATTTATGGTGGCAATTTTCATATAAACTCATAGTTTACTATTTTTTTATTCTTCATATTAATTATTAATTAATGTAGTTATCTGTGAATACCTATAAATACTAACACATTCTTTTATTTTTTTATTCTTCATATTACTTAATGTAGTTATTTGGTGAATACCTATAAATACTAACACATTCTTTTATTTTTTTATTGTTCATATTACTTAATGTAGTTATTTGGTGAATACCTACAAATACTAACACGTTCTCCTATTCACCAAAAGTTGTGAATCAAAAGTCTCACAAAAATAACTTAATTAAGTGAAACAGTAAAAATGAGTTTTAATAATGTTAAAAAAAAAACATATTACAATAATTATAAATAATTTTACCTACTAAAAAAAATATTTAGTTTTGTCATAGAGTCTATTAAATCGACTTTAGCAGTGTCGACATTAAACAAACTCTATTAACATTAACTTAGTCTATACTAATTTGATACTAATACAAATATTTATTTATTAAAAAAATAATCTTATGTTTTTTAACTTTTTTTAAAATAGCATTTGACATTGCATTAGAGTCAACTTAACACTGCTTCTATTTAACATTAAGCAATTCTTTTAATGTCGACTAAGTCGACGTTAATTTGATACTAACATAAATATTTATTTATTTATTAAAAAAAATTGAATTTTTATCTTTTTTAAAAAATTAATTCTTTACATTATATTATAATTAACTTTAATAACATTATAATTTGTTTGATGGTGATATATTAAAAATGAACTTAATATTTTTAACATATAAGTGATTCACCATCTATTTATTTATTATTATATTATTTTAAATATTTTTTTTTCTTATAATAGTGCAATTCCTATTATTATTGTCTAAAATGGAAAAAAAATATTACATAAATGAATAAATTGTATAAATCTGCATGAAAGAAATTGTGTCAATTTCATTTAAGCATAGAAATTGTATAAGACAGTGACTATTAACTATAAAATCGTATCTAGCTGACACAATTTCAATTAATACATTAAATAATAAAATGAGACACATATGATACAAATTTGTGTTTGTATTTTTCATTTGTAAAAGAAAAAGTTGAAATAATTAATTATAATTAATTAAAAATAATTTTTTACAACTCAAAGTTTCATTTTAAATTCAACTTACAATTAATTATACGTTTTGTTTATTATTGTTAACTATTTATTATTATAACACAAAAAAAAACACATAATTAATAAATAAAAGGTTATAACTAATTATATATATATAACACTTTAAAATATTTGTTTTAACAGTATAAGTGGTATTTTAATTTCTAAATCAAACATCAAGTTGAATTCTTCTTTTTCTCTCACATAGGATGAAAAAGAACCTACTTATTCATTTATGTTATTCACTCTTCTTCCATAAAACTCAACTAATACAAACCCCAGCTCATTCTAGTAATACTCTCCGGGTGATTTGTTAGCAATAACAGATAAACCTATTAAACCTCTTAAACAAACAATTTCTCAGTATTTTATATATTCATAAAAGTATGATTCTAGAAAATTATCTGTTTAAATACGCATCAATTACATGAAATAGAAAATAATAAGAGAAGATTTTAGTAAGTTGATATTTGATTTTGGGCATTTTGGATGTAATATAGGTGTTTATAGGGTCTAGTATAGATTTCCAAAGAAGGTAATTTAAGAAAATGATGGGTGTATGAGTGCGTGTGATAGCACAGTGGTAATTTAAGAGAGGGTACAGACAAAGATACAAGTGTAAGTGAGTGTGTGTGAGAGTGTCAGAGTGTCAGAGTGAGTAAATGAAGAGACCGTAGGGCATTGCAAGGGATCATCTTTCTTTATCTCCTTCTCAACAAAACAAGACACACAGTCTCTGTCATTGTCATGCACTGCACCATGGCTCCAACTTCGATGTGGTTCAATCATAACCCTATCACCCTATCAAACATTTCTTCGTTTCTTCTTCTTCACCCTCTCGTTCAAATCACTTACACTAAATTATATATTGATTAAATATAAAATCAAATCAAGTTGCTCTACGCAACAAGCAGTTTTGCATAAATATTTATATGTTGATTTTTTTATATTTGATTAAGTTGAAAAATTTAGATATTTATTATCTCATATAAATTAGAATTTAAGTTTAACTAAACCTTATAAATCAGTTTATAAAGTGAAATTTGTATCTATATTAAAAATTATTGAAAAGTCTCATTTCTAATTAATATGAGACACGTCGAAATTGTTCAACTCGTATTAAGATTATATTATTTAAAGATAGTCCAATAGCGGATGACTCAATAACCGTACTAAGATAAACTCTGATACTATATCAAAAAGTAGAATTTAAATCTAATTCAACCTTACAAATTAACATGTAAAATGAGATTTACAACCATATTATAAACTATTAAAAGACATTATCAATATAAAATACTTATTAAATAGACAAATTTCTCATAAATATAGTTAATACACTCGAAAGAGAAAAAATTTATTAGGAATTTATCAGTTAATACACTCATTCTCTAACGACCAATTTCAATATTTACTCTTATTTGAAATATGTTTTTTAAAAACATTTTTCAAAATGCTAAAATTTCAAAAACATTCTTATAATAATTTTGTGAAATATATTAAGCATTATAAAAATATTTTCCGAAAACAATATTTAATATATATATATATATATATATATATATATAATGAAGATTTATTAGTGAAATAAGAAACTGCAAATAATAATTATCTTTACGTTTTAGTCCATTAAAATATTTGGAGCAAATAATTATAGTGAACCAAAGATGTGGACTTCTTCTTCCTCCACCTCTCGAGTCATTTGTTGGGTACCTCCAAATTTTGTTAACATGTAAAAAATGTCTTTAAAATAATATTGTGAAATACTGCAAAGACCGAAATATCCTTAAATCCCTCAACTCACCTCTACTCATTTCACTTTTCTGCGGCACCATCTTCAAGTAGCTTCAGCATTTCGTTTTGTATTTTTTCGGCCGGTTTCATCAATAACAACATATTTAATAATTATTTAAGATACGCATGTATAGAAGGATTTATAAAATATTTGAGAGATTTCGTTCGGTTTATGATTTAGGGATAAATTATTTTTTCGTATAAAATGTGTTTCGGGACTGTCCTCCAAATTTGGAACTCTCCACCTTCTATCTAACCATACCTAGCCGCCTCCATAAGAATAAAACTGAAATTTCACAAAAATACATTTAAAATATTTTTGAATTTTGGAGGTACCTAAAGAAAGGTTTGGAGGTGCAGGAAGAAGTAGTCAAAGATGTGTTATCACACGGCCCAAATAAAAGTTTAAAGTTTGAGTCCAGAAATGGAGTGAATAACCCAAAAATGTTGTGTGGTTGGGTTGGTGTTTACGGTGGTTTGAGTGAATTATACCGGAAACTTCTAAGGAAAAAAATTAATTACACCCTAAACCATACTTGAAATTGAAATTAAGATGTAGCTGCGAATATTATCTGAATTTGTCGATATTAATAGAGAATATTTAAATTGATATATATTCTTTGTAGTAAATTTTACGTACACACTTGTAACTCAATTATAGAAATAGTGATTATAAGTAAAAAATATTTTGAGCAGGGTTAACAAGATAATTTTTTATTAATGCTAATGCCATATTTCTCTTAATATATTTTTTTATAATTTATTAAAACTACAAAATCATAGATGGAACTCGTTTAAAAAATTGTAAAATAAATTCGAAACGAAGAAAGGGTTATATCTTTTTGGATGAAAAGGCATAACTTTTACATTAAATGAAGCTAACTCCCAAAATGAAACGCAGCATAAAGCTGCCGTTTTATTACCCACCTCACTTTTGCACTAATCTTTGCCACCAACCCTATACCCCACCAATTGAACCTCACAATAATAATGAATCATGAATAATCAACGGCACAAACTTTATCGCTCACGCTCTTAAGGCAGCAACAAATGTCACGCGCCATCTGAATTAGAAAATTCTAGTTACCCTTTTACTAATTTTGTTATGAAATATTCTTAGAAATTTATTAATGAATTATTTTCACCAATAATTTAAGGTATTCAATTAGTAATAAATTGGTGGACTTATGCACGTACTTTATTGCATGTATAATCGACCAACCAGAATGCTACACAAGACAAACTTCAGGCGCGTGAGATTCCACAAAATTATCATTTTCCATTGCTCCAATCACAAAACCAAACAATTCCACTTTGGATTCATTATCTGCTGACACATTCTCCTCTCTCTCTATCTAAACTTTCCTCTGCTTCAGTTCGCCGACAAGAACTGTCTGGTAAAACATCTAACCAGTTTCAATCTCTTTCTGGTATTTGGTTTATAGTTCTCTTCAACTAATTTTGTTTTCCCATATGGATGTTGTGTTTTTTCTATTGTTTCGTTTTAGTTTATTGTACTGTCCCTTTTGTGGATCAAATCAGTTTTTTTTTTTCAATGGTTTTTATGGATGCTGTCAGTTTTGCTGGGGGTGATTCCAAATCCAGTTTAACATCATAGAATTTGCTTGAGTTGGATTCGTTTGCATTGGTTGCTTGAGTGTGAAAAAGTTATGTCTTTACTTGACGGACAATTCTCATTTGTGTTCTAAAATAATAAATAAAACAATTGAAATGATAGTCATGTTATCTGTGGCATAGTTCTGTGTGTTAAAATTAAGGCTGATATCTGTTGGGACCACCAAAGATTTTGGAATTTACAATATCTTGAGGATGAAGCGAATGCTACTGAATTATAGATAATGTTTTCTATCATTTAGTGTAGTTTTGCTTGTCTTCATTGTTTGTTCTACCAATCCGTGGCCTTGTTAATGGAGAGAAAAAAATGAAAGGCTGGCCTATTCCCACTGCCAGTTTCTTAAGTTACATGAATAATCCTTACATCTTTTCCTCTTTAAAGTTGTCAGTCAATTTTCTTACTTGGTTTACTTTCTGCAGATTTGTTGAACCTGCTCCTAGTTTTTGCCTTTTGAGTTTGAGTCACTTGACAAGTATGTATACCGACGGTTACACTGCTCTAGTTACAAACTTATCTCCAAGAGCAACAGAGAATGATGTTCACAATTTTTTTGCTTATTGTGGTCCAATTGAGCATGTTGAAATAATAAGGTAATGTTACTTTTTTCTGGTAAATTTCAGTGTATCAAAATTGAATCTTTTGATAGGATAGATGTTATGAACTACGAGCCCCTCACTTCGAATAGCATGGTGGACTACAAACATAATGACATGGCCAAAAAAATCAGAATCTTCATTTTCCTTTTGGTCATTGTGCTTCACCAATACTACTATCTAATCCTTCCCAGCAGCAATGAGAAATATTTGTGACAGGTCATAAGACAATGTGACAGATGTAGAAAATCAAGTCTTGATCAGTGTGTTACATATGATTCTCTGACTTAGGTCATTGAAGGAAATTAAAAAATCTGTTGGTTTGAGTGTGTATTCTGTGTCCATAATAACTTCATATCTGATAGATTCCAGATTTCCAGTTTATTTCAACTTCCTTTATATAATGTCTTCTAGTTAAACAGTTCTGTTCTTTATCTGGAAATAAATTAGATTGAACTTTTTGCATGTAGTTATCCTGTTTTTAAAACGAAGTTCCTGGTTTCGACTATGAATTGGATACAATTTACCACAGCTTTTACATTACTTATTGTTCAGTAAATTTATAGGAGCTATCTATTTCCCTTCTACAATGTTATTGTGGAGTATTTTTTTATTTTTTTTCTAATCAATCGATAACAATTAGCATACTTGGTCGAATATTTCACAGTATGGTTATGCAGAAAGATTTTATACTTGCAAGTTGCAGGGCCTAAATGATAGCATTATTAGGCGACTTTGTAGTTACAATATCAAGATTTCTTGGAAACAATATGAACATTAGTTTTTTCATACAGATGTGGTGAAAATGCATCTACTGCATATGTGACTTATCGGGATGCTTATGCCCTGGAAACTGCACTATTGCTAAGTGTAAGTTGCTTATTCTCTTACTTCCTTGCCCTCTTCTTGTAGGATATCATGGATTCAGATAACGTACAACAAGTTCCTTTATTTGTTTCTCACAGTTATGCTTTAGATATGTAATCTATATAACACACACACACAAAGGTTGAGTTCATGCCGTAAAACTTTTATAATTTGGATTGTCCCCCATTGCTCCGTGTCCTTGTCAATAATGTTTATGCTTCATAGTGTTTAATAGACGATGGTGTATTGCTTTCCTCATGAAGTGCAAGATGAATTTGAAATACGTTTTCCTTTAATCATCTGATAGGGAAAATGGTTGTATTTTGTTTCTAGATGTATTCAAGTTCAGAATGTAGATAATGATGAGAACCATTAGTGCATCATGTCCTTTCTTAACACAGTTCAAGAAAGGATGATAAAAATAATTATATATGAAATTTTAATTCCATTGCATTAGAGAAAATTTGTTACTGAAATACTGTATTTCTTGAACCTCTTTTAAATCAAATTCATCTTCTGATGTTCCAGAAATTAATTTTTCAGTGATGTGGCATTGTCCATTTGTTCTCACTTGAATATTGTTCATATTAACTTGCATATTTGGTTCAATGTTGTTTCAGGGATCAATGATATTGGACCAATGTATATTCATTTCACGCTATGAAGCTTACGTAAATGGCTATGATAATTGGGGCAGTCATGTATCAAAGCCTGAATACAGTATTGCAACCTCACAAGTATGCCTCAAATCCTCAGAATGACCTGTTTCTTTTCGTTAGACCAAGCTGAAAGAAGAAGTTCTAGAGGTTTTTTCACACCTATAATTATCTCCATGGAAAATAAAGAGCGATTAAAAAAATAGCGAAAGATATAAATGCAACTCAAATCCACGAGAATGTCTCAGTACTACTCAACCTGGAAATTTCTGGCTTGCCTTTCATGCACTAAACAATATAGTGCTTCTAACATATTTTGATTAGGATAGATGTCAAGCACTATGTTCTTTCATTTATTTCCTTCTCATCCTTAGGAGTAACTTAGTTGATGGTATGATCATCTATTTCAGTTCATGGACTGTAGAATTTGGTAAATCCATGAGTTTAGTGAGGCAAGTTTAATGAACTATGAAGTTGACTTACGAATTTCTATCTTGATTTTATCACTTCTTGCTGTTGGTAGTTTTACATATTACCTTAATTTAGCATTAAAAGAAAGTTGTAAAAGAATCTGGTAGAAAAACCCAACTTATCCTAAAACTTCACAGCAATCCACCTCCATAAAGTGTAAAAAGTGGCTTATGTAGTTGCTGTTTGAGGTCAAGAATTGATTAAGTTAACGGTAGTTTTCATTGACAGGATGATCGCATGGATAAGTTTGTTTCTTCCCCAGGAGAAGCACTAACTCTGGCTCAGGTAGTTGTCAAAACAATGGTGGCTAAGGGATATGTGTTGGGCAAAGATGCATTTGTCATGGCAAAAGCTTTTGATGAATCTCATAATGTGTCATCTACAGCATCATCAAAGGTTGCTGAACTCAGCAATAAAATTGGGTTGACTGATACCATTAATTCAGGCATTGAAACTTTTAAATCTGTGGATGAGAAGTATCATGTTACGGACTTCACCAAATCAGCTGCAACAGTGACAGGGACAACAGCTATAGTTGTGGCATCAGTTACCGGTAAAGCTGCTATGGCAGCTGGAAATGCTATAGCCAACAGTAGCTACTTTGCCAAAGGTGCCCTTTGGGTTTCAGATATGTTGACACGTGCAGCCAAAGCAGCTGCTGATTTGGGTCAGAGTGAAAAGAAATGAAACTCCAAACAAAAACTGCTGCCTAATATGTTGAGTTCTTGGACACATACAAATAACATCATTTGTTTGTTGATACTGTATTATAAGACATGAACTTTCCTTGCATGTGTGGCTCCTCATCTGGTGCAAATGTTCATATCAGTAGTTTTTGAGAATCCATGGTAAGCAGCCACTTATATGTGTACCGTTTATAAAATATCACAATATGGTACAGTTTTAAATTGTAACTACCAATTTTCTTATTGCCTACTTTCATATCAATGTGCCTAAACTTATATGAAGGGAATGCTTTAGATGGATTAATTTGGGTGGAAATATTATTTTTTTTAAAAGCTCTCTTAAATAGCTAATGCTAACGCTTTTTAGGGAGAGTTTTCCTAGAGCTTAGAAACTACATGCATGTGATTTTGGAGATGCAAGTCACACCCATTTAATATGATCATAGATTATAGATAAAAGGTAATGAATGATTTCAAAAATTTTTCTATTTATACTAGAGATGTTAAATAACAAGGTAAGTCTCAACCATCCCTTAATTCCTATCTATGTGCACATGTAAACAGTGATCTGAGTGATGCCTAACAATGAGCTTCTGTTAGCGGTTCAAACAGGTTATAAACACTATGTTTGGTATTATTGAATGTGTCTTTCTTGTTCTACCACATTTTTTATACATAAAAAAAAAAAGAACTCAAGAAGTTAATCAGAAAAAGAAAAGGATTACTGTAATAAAGAAGGCACTTCCAACCAGATACTGGATTGTTCATAGAGAAATCACTTAGCCAAATGCTGTGCAGGAAAGATGCAAAATAGACATTGCTTGGCTTTCACCATAAAAATAATTAAGGTGTCAGAAGATTTGTTGCATCAACGCTCTTTTCACGTTGTCTTCAACCCACGGTTGTTGCTTTCAAAACACAAGTAACCAACAATTTACATTACAACATGTGAACTACTTTGTAGTATTTGTATGCTGTGATTGATTCCCTGCCAACTTCATTGTTATGTTTTTAAAGGCATCTTAGCCAGCATACATTGCAAACAATTTATCATTCTCTATACGACTCAACCACTGTTTTGCGTAGTCCACTTCCTTTGGTCCAATAATAATAACTTACATGCATTGATCTCAATTATTTAAATGTACTATTTCTTGTTGGTCCTCATACCGTGTCAATAGGAAAATGTAACCACATTTATCCATTCTTTTCATTTTTTGTTAAAAGTACACATTGATTACATATCTTATGTATCCATGAGGGGTTGGCTTGTGGGCTTGGTTTGGTGAATGGGTACTGTCAAAGTGTGTCTCCTCCTTTTGTATTCCTACGACAATGTGCCAGTTGCAATACTTTATATACCATCAAAGTCGGGTAGTGGTTGGTTTCTTTGTTCATACATGGACTCTTTTCTTTAGTAATGATATTAGTGTAAACTTTTTCCCCTCATATTATGTTGGCTATAAGATATATATAACTTTACTCTCTCTAAAAGTTAAGCGAGTTTTTCTATGGATTAACAGTCATATTATGAAGATAAAGTCACCAAGTAATTATTTTCAAGCCAATCTAGTACTACACCTTTTTGTGACGATGCATTGATCCCTGTTAAATCAAAACTGTTTGTATCTGTAAGGGTCACTGACAATGTTAGGTGATTTTTATGAAATCATAAGAAAAATAATGTTATAATTTGTGTATTCTACAGCTAACATTGCTCTCCACATAAATAAGCCATCGGCATTTACAACAATTTCAGCACTGTAGTTGTCATCTACCTCTTACCTAAATGTGTTGTGATCTTGATTGGACGGCAAGGGACGTGTAGCTTATCGGGATTTTCTTGCATCTATGGCCATTGATTGCATATATGAAGATGATTAAAAAGGACATAAGTAGGTATGGGAAAAAAATGTCTTGCTTCTTTGGAACAGATCTTTTGTATGATTTTGGCGTTCCTAGTGGTGCATTCTTTTGTAAATGGCACCATATGGATTTCTAATCGTGAATCTATGGATTATAGTAATTATTTCACATAATAGGGTGGCTTAAATATTGCAAGCCCCCTAATGATCAACCAAGAAAAAGTCTAAATGCCCTTTTTCAATTTTCCACAGCTTCTTTGGAGATATGCTGTGATGCAACCTCAAGTCAAACTTGGTGTCTTGTAAGTTTTGGACCATCTGAACCATGCAGTGTCATTTTCTTGCAAGATTATCAAAATTCAAAGCAATGGTCTTAAATCCTTTACATTAAAGTGAAGTTAAAATTTATACGTGTATGAAAAAAAAAACCCTTTAAGAAAAGTATTTATCTTTGGTGTTTGATGGTAATTTGATAGATTAGTCTCTTCTAGGAATATTCTTGAAAGCCAAAAAAACAAACCTCTGATTTATACCTGTCTGTTGCTTCTGAAACTTCTTTAATTTCAAAGAAACTTTATATTTTCAACTGTTATGTAGGTTTTAAAAGAAATCGTCTACTAGGTTGTGATAAGTTCACATGTAAAGATAGTGCTTTGCCATCAAGAGAAACATGATTTGACTCAATCACAAGCCTCTTTCCAAAGTTGACCTATACTATGTCCTCCTAACATGATATTTTATGCTCCCACTAAAATGTGCAAGAATGCTTTAGAAAACGATCAGTTCAAAACAAATATAAAAGTAAGCCATTAATGCAGAGAATGAATAGATTACTTGAAATTTTGAAAAATTGGTCACGGTTCATTTACCAGTAACCAATCAATTGTAGCCCAATATAAAATGAGGGACTAGAAAAGATGTGCTAGCCATCGACGTTCATAACTCGTGAAGTGGTCAACATTTGATAGCAAAAAGATGCCAAGCATGACAACTGCATTGAGCTCATAAACCCCATACCCTCAAGTGCAATTGGTTCAACTCTAGGCTTGAAAAGCTTCAAAGCCTCATAACTTTCAAACATTACATCTTCAAATTTGTAATGAAGACAACTCATGAAGTGAAAGAATGCAAACGATAACAGATAACTTTATAATTCTCTTTTGCATTTCTTCTTGATTTTGCAAGAAAGGCAATGGTATACAAAAGGGAAAATGAAAAGTATACACTATGTAGCAAACTAAACTGATTATGAAGAGGGAGTGATGTGAACACATTATTCACCCCCCATTAGTATCCAACACATAAAAGACACTACTGTACAACAAAATTTCACAAAATACAAAATGCCCTGAAGAATAAAACTCAAAAATTTTGTTTCAGTACCTCTTGTAAGTATCACCCGGAATTGGGAACTAACAGCAACACATGGGGCAACGAATTAGTCCATTTTCATTGCAATCAGGGCAACGCTGGAATCCGTACTCCCCCACCTCACCATCAACATAATCTTCTTCATTTTCATCACCTTCATAGTAAATTTTACAACTTCCAGAACAGGTTTCACAAGGAACAAACCTTATATCCCCACAAGCCTCACACACTCCCCCTCCATCACATCCAACACTGTCCTCAATCTTCTCACAATAACCCAAAAGCTTCTCAAGCTTCCCATCCTCATGCAGCCTCTGAATTTCCTCAACTCCACCAATGTAATTCCTCCCAACAAACACCCTTGGCAATCCTAAACCACCATACCCATCACCCAGTAACTCTTTAAGCTCCTCCTTGAACCCTGAGTGCATAGACACATCCCTCTCATCCACCCTCACTCCTAATCCCTTCAGAATCAATTTCACTTGGCAACAATCCTCATAAGTCTTTCTCACGCCGCGCAAGCTAGTGAAGTACAAGACCACCTTATCCTTCCCACATGGATCGCCAACCTTAAAATCATCCAGAAAAACATCATCAACATCATCACTTTTCGTTTTATTTTCCTCAAACTGGGACCACTTTGTAGTCCCTTGAATATCTTCATCACTCGGTGCCGGTCGAAGGTGGAAAGGACTATCTGGAGAGAGTTGCTGCAAGGACTTCCTGAACGAGGAAATCATTTCAGGGTCAAAATCTGAGATTGCAGGATTGAGTTCTGATTCCTCCTCAGTCATCAGAAGCCACATGGGTTTTGGAGAAGCAGCAACACTCATTTTGGGTGGATCAACATCACCAACACCAACGTCATCACCATTGACATCAAAGGAGAAGCTCCGGTAGTGACTCGGAGACCGCAAAGGGGTGGTGTCTTCAAGGCCTTCCATGAGTTCCCATGTGTTGATTGTCTCAGGCTCACCCGGTGGTGTTCTAATTGGGGTCTTGGGAAAAACTTTCGGCAACTTCTGTTCAATCATGCTAGACCAAGTCTTGGCCTCAATCAGCCCCATTGAAAACTCTTTTCTTTTCTCTTTCTCCACTACCTCAATCTTCTCTTTCTCCTCCAACCTTCGGACAAAGCCTTCACTATCAAACCTGAAACTTTCGCCATTACCAACCTTACCATTGGAAAGCCCGAAATCGTGGTTGCAATTCCCAGCAAAACTGTGAGTTGAAGCAGGAGAATTGAGTTTGAGAGTGCCCAATGTTGTGGAAGTGAGTGCCACAACATGGTAGCTATCACCCTGTGTCTGAGGTGGATGATGAACATGCATTGAATAGCTTCTGGGAGCAGGAGAATAAGGAGCATTGCAACGCCGACATCGCTTTTGCTTTGAACTCGCACAACCCATGATCACTACAAAGCCCCCCAAAACATCTCCACCTCTTCCTTTGCCTGCAACAAAACAAAAAACATCCTTCACTTGTTTTAGTTACACATTACATGTTACTTAAAGAAGTGAAAAAAGACAACAAAAGATGAACTACCTTTGTGTTGTGTGGATATTCAAATTGGTTGAACAGAAGATGAAGAAGAAGAAATGGAATTGCTTTTAGATTTGGAGCTAAAATTCACAGAAGGGGTGGGCCAAGTGGCGTAAATGGAGGGAGAAAAGTAAAGAAAGAAAGCGTTTTTATATATACAGAGGGACCAAAGGTTGCGTACAACTCACAATGTAATCGAAATTCATACTCTTCTTCTAAATATATAGGTACCCCAAATGCTTGTACCTTACTATGATCGATCGAGTTTCCAACATAACTAACAAAATACTCTCATTATGATGAATAGACCAATCATCAAACTCATAACCATGATTTATTGGTAAGTATATAACAGATAATGTATTGATAATTGTTAAATTTGGCTTCTGACTCGCAAAATCACTGAGCAAATTAGCTGGTATTTTAGAAGTAAAAACCCAGCATTCCGTTTCAAAATATAATTAGCATCCATGAACTTCGGTTAATTAACTTCATTATATTTAAAGGGGAAGAACATTTGTTAGAGGCTCCAATTTAATTGTAAATAGCTAAATCATTGCGTACCAAATAAGTAATAATTGTATGTATGGAGTAGCATACACAAGATGTTGACAAAGAAGAATGATGTCCGTAATGGAACTAGGAAATTTACGCAATTGAACACGCTTACACGACAAATTTTAATGTATCTTTAAGAATAATACGTAATCATTTAGATTTTACTCACACCATATAGTTTTATTTTTCCCCTGTGCAGTTATGCGATGTTATGGAATATCCCTTACATCAATTTGTTGAATTAAAAGAAACACATTAAGATTTAAATATGAGAAGTCTTATAATTGACCTAAAAATGTAGATTTACGTTTGATATCACGACTTTACTTTTTGGCACGAAGCTTGGGACATAAACATATCTTTTCTTACAAAAGATAAGATTAACATAAGTACATCATTAACCTCTTTACCTAAGCCATCATACTAAATTAGAAATTAGAATAACTTTCAGGGCATGGGGTGTATCCGTATATGGATATGCACTGGTTAAGCAATCAATTGTGTTTAAATAATTATATTTTTTTATAATTTTCTAATGATTCTCTAAACTAGTAGTAAAACCATTTTATAATTTTTTGTATTCATAGATAGAATTAAATATATGAGTAGTTAAGAAATTATTGAAAAATATTTCAGATAAAGTGTATCAGTAATTTGCATTGCAGAGGTGGGTGGGAGTTGCGGAAATGGTGGTGACCAGCGTTGGGAGTTGGTTGCATTTAGATGCTTTTATTAATTGATTTAAATGTTTTTTTCTCTTTTCAATAAATATGATATCATCTTTCTTCAATTATATTGCTCTTATTTTATCCAACGAAGACTAGAAGAAGTCATAATAACGGGACATAGATACATTAACTAACACATTTAATAATCTCACTGATGAGTATAGGCACGATATATTAATTAAAGTATAACAATAATTTTGCAAAAAAGAGATAGCTATATTTAAAAATTAAGAACATTTAAAATTTTACTCTTTCTAACCCGTAATAAGTGTCGTATAAAAATCTCCATTTTATCTTTTCAATGTAATATTAATTATTTTTTATGCATATTCCTTACAATATTAATTATGGATAACAAAAAATATAAGGGTATTATATTGGAAACTAAAGGGTCTTTTTTATTTTTTTTCCTATTTTAAATTAATATATGTAATAAAATAGTAAATTTTATAATTTAAAATTTACTGAGGAAAAACTTTGGTTGGGGTTACGAAGATTGAGAATTGACTAGGGTTTGAAAAGTTTGCTGTAATTGGTGAAGGTGTTGGGGAGAAGAGTGTAACAAAGTTGCATGGTTCATGCTTAAATTGATGATTTACATGGTGATTTTGGCAATGAGAATTATGTCATTGTTATTTTTAGTTACAGTTTTTTATTGTTTATAATTTTGTTTTTAAGCTGTGGAAGTTATTAATCTAGAGAGAAGTAAAGATAATGTAGAAAAGGAAGGTTAAACAGACAGACAAAAACAATATATTGATATATATTTTAGAAGATTCCCGCAAAGGTTAATCTTGTTAAGACAATTTTAAATTATTCATTTGTAATAAATAATTCTTCGTACATCTTATACTTGTATCTATTAATAAAATGATATCAAACATTTCGACGTTCAATATACACCATCAAAATTCAAGAACTGACTTCCTTCATAAAAAACAAAATCTAAAGAGAAAAACAAAGAAGAGTAAAGGAAGATACGAGAAAGATTATTAAGATTTGACATAACTAATTTAAATTATTAAAATTAATTGCAAGTCATAAGGAAATATGACATCTTTTAGGTAACATATCGTAATTACATATATTGTGTAAAAGTAAGCAAAAAAGATTATTAAGAAGATATTGTTAAGAAATTTAAATTTATATATATGTTGAAGTAATGGTAAGCACAGTGACATCCAATTGGCAATTCAGGTAAACAATGTTATGCGTGGTTGGTTCATCAATGCAACATTATCAAAAATCAGAATTCATGATTACATAAGTAATAACACAGTGAATTAATTAATTAGTTAGTTATTTAATTAATTAATACGATTTGGTATTTGGAGAGACACGTGATGGCACGTGGCCATGCATGAGATCTTTGCAGTTACCTGAGCTAACTCCGTGCTTCTCCAATTATGGCTCCACATGTTCAATTTCCCTCATCAACGCCTAAATTTGGTATCTTCTTTTTTCATTTTTTTTATTAATTTATACACATTTTACAATAAAAAAATATGAGACCAAATATTGGATGGTTTCTCAAATGCACAAAGCCTCTTCTTTAGAAAAATAGCATTAATTAATGGTAAGAAAATTAGAATTAGAAATTATGCCAAGTGAAAATAAATAAGTTTTAATAAAATAATTAATTTTTAATTAAAAATATAATGTTGACAAATTAGCTTTTGTCCATACAAAATTCTCTAACACTGTCTCTATCTCTTGACTCATTCGAAGTTATTACCATTGAATTAATATTTCCCTTCTTTTGCTGCAACATTTATGTCAAAACCTAAAAGACACGTAGAGACCAACACATTCCATTCATATTTCATTTCAACAATTAAATTTAGTGTTAATTTTCGAGTCAACATTCATGTTGATGTTTCTTGTTGACCTTAGTCACTACTCCATTTGGTCTCTATTAATTTGAATTTTTTAGAAAAATCTACCAAAAAATTCGGTCCCTAAATCAATATTTTTTAGAATGTTAATTTGTTGGTGCAATAACACAACCGCAGTTGGAACCACATCAATTCATTTATCTATGGTTTCCTTTAATATATACATATATAAAGGAAAATGACAAACCCTAATCATGACTACAACTTCAAACCTTGACCACTACCAATCTTAATTAACTTAAGCAAATATGCTAATTAATATATGATTTAGTGCCAAGAAAACAGGGAAGGACATGAATATAATATATAGTATGAGAATATATATAGTTATATTATTTGTTGAAGGGTATGTTTGTGGGTTCATGGTAGGTGCACAAGTGATGAACTCCACTTCCAAAGTTTGGATGGTATTAAGATATTGATTATTGAATGAAGAGAAAAGGTAGTTTGAAAGGTGTGACATTTTTCATTATCTATGGCCAATCATGTTAGCTGTTTATGTCCTCAGCTTCTCCACAAACACCTCAAATTGCGGCCACAATTCATGCATTTCCTTTCTATTGAATTCAGTTCCGAATATGTAAGAATTTTCTATTACAATATGAAGAGTTTAAAGTATTTTAATTACCTAATATTCACAAATTTTCCGTCACTATTTATGAATTTTGTGTAAACTAAAAATTTGAATGATCACTTTAGTTATATTTTTTTTTTTCGGTCACCGTTTTTATTCAAAATGTTCAAACTCAACACCTTATTTAATGAGAACGGATCTAAATAACATTTTAATTACTAGCATTATTTTTATAAATTTAATAAAAATTGTTCTTTCAAATTAATATATATATATATATATATATATATATATATATATATATATATATATATATATATATATATATATATATATATTTTTTTTTTTTATTT
>Ga0099824_1003756_pt1 | contig 22092 bp, 8 predicted proteins | sample SiratrowhiteBW_FD_76837 | JGI IMG/M metagenome (GOLD analysis project Ga0099824, IMG submission 76837) | Root nodule microbial communities of legume samples collected from California, USA - Siratro white BW | ecosystem: Host-associated > Plants > Roots > Nodule | place: USA: California... | reverse complement strand
TTTTTTATAAATAATATATTTTTTTTATTATATTAAAAATATATATTAAAAAAATATATATATATATAAAAAAATATATATATATATATATATATATATATATATATATAATGAAATAATATATAAAGAGAAATAAGAAATTTTATTTATATATAATTTTTCTTTTATTACAATTACACAGTTAGTAGAAGCATCTTTATTAATGGGTTGATACATACAATTAGTGTTTATGATCCTTAAACTAGTGAGTGCTTCTAATGAAAATATGATCATGTGATAAAATTTGTAATTATATTTGTGTTTGAATTCCAACTTGTACTAGAAATATATTATTAAGATGATTATTCTAAAAGAATTTGGATAGTTTCATACATTCATACTTAAATTTGTATTATTCTCTTATTTCATATAAGAGCTAAGAAAAAGGAGAATAAATGTCACATGAGATAATTAAAATAATATATAATGATAAAACAAAATATAACAAACTCTAAATTTTGATTAAGTGCTTATAATAAAGTGTAAAATTATCTTTATAAATTATTAAATGAGATTTCTTTCTTTAACTGAAATAAAGTATCTTGTGATCATATAACTTTTTTTTTTTTATAAACAAAAAATTTGGACATATTATGTTGATACATGGTGTTAAGCATTCACAATACTTATTTATGTAACATGAAGAAAACATAAGAAGGGGACAAGATAGAATTGTGCTTTTATCAAAGTTAAAAAAAAAAAATCGTAAGCATTGTCTAATTAGAAATACTTCAACAATAAATAGTTCATCAAGTGAATATTGTAAATTTTTCATCTAATAGATCTTATGGCACGTAACTCAGCTTAACAGAGTTACTTGATTAAAAAAAATTTCTAATTTATTCCTAATAAATTATCAAATAGTATTTTAATCATTTAATGAATCTTAAAAACTTAGCTGACAAATTGAATAAAGATTGAATTTCAAATAAATGTTTTTTCAAAAATTTGTTATAATTTTTTGCATAATGTCTTCAATCAAACATGTCTATCAATTATTGAACTTTGAGTTTGATGATCTAAGACAAATGCAAGGTTAGAGCTAGGTTGATTGTTGACTTTTTTTCAGCAAGTGTACCGAGTCAAAAGTAATATAGATTTGTAAAGTATGAATGTCGATCCCATAGAGAACAATTTTACTTATAAATCTCAGTTTGCACTACTTACTAAGCAATTATGGTTTTCAAGATTATTTAATAATGATTTGATTCAATAAACATAAAAGAGCAATTAAAAATAAATAACGATTATAAAAAAGGGTTTAAAAGATCTAGAAGGACTCTGGGATTGAATTTCATCTATCTCCCTCGTTCATATCTTTGGATTTGATAAAAACATACAATATCCGTAACTACTCACAATTGATGCACATATAAAAATCATTCAAATCGATTCCTCTGACATGAAATTCATAAGGAAATTTCTTAAACACTGATCCCTCAGCTATTTAGTAAATTATTCAGCATTAAGAACAAATGTTATACGCAATCAATACATCGAAACATATCCCTAGTATTCCAATATATTGAGTATTTTTTATCTAGGTCAGAAACTTAAAAGTATTTCCCAGTTAAATTCAAGAATCAAAATCAAGACTCTATTGATTAGATAAAATCTAACATTAAGCACAAGATGAAAATACCAATTGAATAAAAACTGAATATTATATATAAAAATCACCAAAATACAAATGAGTTCAAAAGATTACATTCAATCCCAAATATGAAGAATTAGCTACTCATGGTAGCCATTACAATCCAAGGAAAGGAAGATTGCCAGAGAAGAAGAAGAACTGATGAATTGCTTTCGTCCTTGACGATTGCTCTCGTTCTTCCAGGTCTAGATCCCTTCAGAAAACCTAAAATCGTCCTTTTAAACTCAATTTTGGACCTAGGTTAAGTGACTTTTGGCTTGGGCTTTTTTATTTTAAACTTTTATTTCTTTTCTTCATGCATCTTTCAATCTCTTATTTTTTTCATTCTTTTATACCTGAAATTTCACAATAATTGAGATAAAAAAATTTCCTTTAACTCAGTACTCAAAATCTAAATTTAAATCCAAAAACTCTCAAATTAAGGATAATTATTATCTCAAAGAACACTTAAACCCACAAGTACTCAAGCTTTCTCATGTATAAAAATACTCAATATTGGCACTTATCATTGATTTACTGTATCAGACAATTTTAAAGAGAGATGATGACTGTTATACTAAGACATGTCCGATTAAGCTAAAAGAACATAACTAAAACATTTAATAACTTTTCATTTAAAGCAACATATTTTGGAAGTAGTCTTTGATGTAGCTCATTAGTCTAATAGGTCACACTAGATGTAGGTTTATACTTTGTGCCTAAAATCTTGCTACAAATGTAGATAGAGAACTCAATTAAAAAGGCTTTAGATAAAACATTTTTGTTTACATAAACTCATGATTATTTCCTTCCCAAGTTAGTGTAGATGAAAATAACATATAATGTAAAGAAGATAAGAAAGAAAGAGAATATACACAATAATATATATTAGTTCATCTATCACTACAAATTACATCCAGTTCTTGGCCAACAAGTTAAGTTCAACTAGGCAGACTACTACTGCGAAGTACAAACCCAAGTATTCTTTGAGCTCGCAATTATTCTTTGTTGATACCAAGTATCATTTACTCAAGTCGCTCCCGACTAACACCGAGTATTCTTTACTCAAGCCATTATTAGTTGACACTAAGTATTCTTTACACCTAGCCACTTTTAGCTAACGGCTTAAGTATTCTTCTAGATCGCAACCACTTTTGGCTGACCCCATCAAGGAGTATTCTTTTCTCAAGTTACTCATGCATGAATAAGTATTCTTTGCCCTTTAGCCAATCCTGGCTAACATAAGAAAGGTTGAAGGTTTGAAAGATCGTCTGATTAGTTGGTCAGACTGCTAGAGTATTTACGTCTCTTGAAAAATACAATAATTTGAGCATTTTTTCTTAGTTTATATTGTTGTGCACTCTAAAGAGGAGTTACGTCTTTCGATAAACACAAGATGAAGCTCTTCTAATGACATCTTTTGACCCATGGATATGGAAAATTCTGTGCTCTCAATTATGGAATCTCTTTCTAAAGCTTTGAAGATTGCTCAACATTTAAACAACATTTTGGCACAATAACCTTTGCTTGTTATTTTTCTTCTTGATTGAAGGCTTTATATAGGTGTTGGAAGAAGGTAACCATTGAGAGACTATTTGTATTCGTTGAACAACTTCGGTTATTTTGCATCCTTTCTATGTTTATAGAGCTTGGACATGGTCGTTACATTAAATATACATCATGCAACTTTAAATGTGGTTCTTCTTTATGTAACATCCTTGATCACTAATAATGCTCATATCCCTTAATAGCATAGTCTTTTACACCAATTCATGATAAAAGTGCACACCGTTCAAGATAAATAATTAGACTAGATATGAAATATTTTATGTGTAGTTGGTGAAGAAAGTTGTTTTATCACTTTTCCCAAGAGATCATTGCATGTTGACTTTGACTTACATCTTTAACAAATCTCTTTGACAGACAAAATAGTGGACATTTTCTATATCCAAATAATAAGTGCACATGCACACACACCCACACAGATATTCAAATGGTACAATGTTATTTATGTGTATTTGTTTGATTTTTATAAGTGTATGGTCTAATTTATACGAGCACTTTATTAAATATAAGAAAATATTGCACATTGTTGTTTTATCTATCAGACACACTAGCATTCTGCATGATTTGTTGCTAAACATCAATCGATCTTATAGATGATGCATGATCACATTTGGACTTGGATGTTTTCAACATTTCATCAAAACCATAGGGTGTTGAATTTTTCCTTAACAATATTAGATATTTTAATGTTTATTTTATGTATGCAAAGAATATTTACTTCTTCATTCTTTCAAGAGGGTATCACTTTGACGTGTTAAGATCAATATCTCTTGAAGAACATGCTTAAGATTGTTCCACGCCAACAACTCCTCTAATGTGTCAAGATATCTACTTTAAAAAGTCTTTCAACCACGCATGACCCTTGCTTTCCTCCATTTTAGAAAGAGGTTATTTGACTCAGGTTTAATGAATGATATCATGTATCAGATTATTGCTTAAAGAAGATATGTGCAATTAATGCTACGTGAAGAACATTTAATGTGTCTCAAAGCTTAAAGGTGGGTAGACGATTGTCAACAATCGATTTCGTCCGAGTAAATAAATTAAAATTAAGAAAATAAAATATGTGTCTATAATTAATTGAATAATCAAAATAAAAAATGAATAAGAAAATAATAAATAGAAAAAAATATATACACTTGTTTAGTTTAGGTTTTATTAAAAAATAATAAATAATAAAATAAATAAAAAGAGGTTTGAATTTATCCATTTTTTTACAAAACATAAAAAATAATAACATAGTTAACAAAAAAAAAAAAACGAAATAAATAAAAAAATAATAAAGAAAAGAAATGAAAAATAAAATAAATAAATAAATATTTAACATAAAAAATAAAAATAAAATAATAAATAAAAGGAAAATATATAAAAAGAAATTGAAACTGTTTTGAAATTGCTTATTGATCTGCAAGTTCAATTCATCTTTAAAATAATAACAAAAAAAAAAGAGTCTGAGTCAATCCTCTGAACTACCTTCTTTTAATAATAAAATAATAAAATATATAAAAAATAATAATAACAGAAAAAGATATGTTGTAAAAGGGCTCCTCTCCACTTTCCACAATATGATTTTCCCGTAAGACACTTTTATGGTAACTACTATTATTCATATTAAGAGGAGAAGAGAGAAAAATATTAAGTGCAAGAATACAAAGAACAAAGAGAAAAATGAGAAAGGAGCACCTTTTTTAAAAGAAGAAAGAAGTAGTTTTTTGTAGAGATCAAGCTTTAAAGAATCAAGATCCAGGTATGATTTTAGAATTTAAAATTGGCATACATTTAAGATTTATTATTTTGTTGTTGCTTGGTTCTCTTATGATAAGTGTACAGTCACACTCTCTCCTCCATGAAAGCCTTCTTCCATAACCTTTTAATGTAACCCTTCACTAACCTTTTAATGTAACCCTTCACTGCATCACTTTTCACTATCCAAAATACCTAAAAACAGTTCCTAAAATTCACAAAAATTACACCAAAATTCAATCATGTTTGCCCAAAAAAAAAATTGCACCCAAAACCACTCCAAAACAGCCCCAAAACAACCGTCGTCGTACCGCCAGCCGTCACTGTCGTCGCTCCTCCTTCGCCGTCATCGTCGTCGCTTTGGATTGGTAGACCTAACGTGGGTTTGGAGCAAGCTGGTGGTGGCTTAGGGTTGAGGTGATGATGACCTAGGGTTGTGGAGTTGGGACCTTCCTATTCGCACCCCCACATTACCATAACACCCTTATCTCAATAAAAAAAATAATTCTGGGCTTTTTTGAGTCAGTCCAATATTGTTTAAAAAATAATTTTTATTTGTGTATCTCCAAAGTTTAAGCTTATATTTTGCATGTATTTTTTTTAATTTTTAATAAAAATAAAATTTTAATATAAAACTTTAGAAATAAAATTTTGGGATTATTATATTTTTTTAATAATGTTAAATATCAAATAACCGCTCGCGTTATATGATATTTAATATTATTATTCTAAGGTTTGTTAAATATCAAATGGCCGCACTCGTCATACGATATTTAATATAAAACTTTGGAAATAAAATTTTGGAATTATTATATTTTTTAATAATGTTAAATATCAAATGGCCACTCGCGTCATACAATATTTAATACTATTATTCTAAGATTTTTTTAAATATTAAATTGCCACACACGTAATACGATATGTAATATAAAAACTTTATAGATAAAATAAAATTTTGGGAGTATTATATTTTTTAATAATAATGTTAGATATTAAATGGCCACACGAGTCATACGATATTTAATGTTATTATTCTAAGATTTTTTAAATATCAAATAGCCGCATGTTTTATGAGATATTTAATGTAAAACTTTGGAAATAAACTTTGGGATTGTATATTCTAGATACTTTGAAAATAAATATCTTTTTAAAATATATAATTTTTAAAAATAAAAAATTATAAAGTTTCAAAACTTAAAAGTATTTCTATTACTAAAAAAAACATATATGAAAATTTTAAAATTTCAAAACAATCAACAAACAAAGTTATCCAAAGAACTATGTAAACCTGATTCTCTATTCCTGATGGAGATACGTAGGAGCAAGGTCAAACCTTGTCGAAAAAATAAAAGAAATATTTTTTTTGTTTTTATCTTCATTTTTGTCTCATTTTTTTTGGGAAAATAAACATTTTGAAAATTACACTCATTTTATTTATTTAATTAAAGATACCGTCTTAGGACGGGCGTTGTGGGGGTGCTAATACCTTCCCGACACGTAACCGACTCCCAGACCCAAAATCCGATTTTCACGGACTTGCCTTATTCTTTTCCGGTTTTTCCATAGTTTTTCATATAAACTATGGTAGCGACTCCTCTGTTTCGAAAATTAAAATAAATTATTTTTATCCACCGTCCCCCTCGTGACTCCGGTTGCGACAACGATAATTGAAGAACTTTTGTTTGTCTCACAATAGCTCAAAAAAGGATTTGCAATAACTTTTTTCTTCTCAACTTTGTATAGAGAAAGTTTGACAACAATAATGTACAAGCTCCCATTATCTTTACAAGCTTTTTTTATCTACAAAAGTGTTCTCAATCTTGTATTCACCTTAGGAGGTTAAATCTCTTTTAGCGAGAGAAACTCATGCTCATATAAATCACAATCTTTGTGCAAACAAAGTGGTTTAGCTAAGAATGATTGCATTTTGAAAACACTCATTTTAGCCAAGAGTGGTTGTGTTTCAAAAAATACTTGTATTTAGTCATGAGTGGTTGAATCCAAATAATACTCGTATTTAACCAATAGTAGTTGTGTTCCAAATAATACTTGTGTTTAGCCAATAGTGGTTGTGTCTAAAGAATACTCATGTTTAGCTAGAAGTGGTTGTATCTAAAGAATCCTCATGTTTAACTAGGAGTTTTGTGTTTTAGAAAAGACTCGTGCTCAACCAAAAGTTAATGTGGTTCATAGAATACTCATGCTTAACTAAGAGTGATTGTGTCATTTTAAACAATACTTGTAACTTAGCTAGAAGTGGTTGTATCCAAATATACTTGTAGTTTAACCAAAAGTGATTGAGTACAAATAATAATTATATTTTTAAAACGTTACTCTGAATTAGTAAAATTTTAATGATATTGATTAAAAATTGAACATAGTGCAAATTATTAAAAAGAACCATGTAAAATAGATTGTGCAACTTATCTTTTTAGATTAACGTTGTCAATCTACAACTAATCTAAAGAGAAGAACTTTTCAAAAATAATCTTTAAAAAGTATTTTAAATCATGTGTCTGACTTTTTATCATACAGTGATTTATAAAATTTACTTAAGAGTGTGTGTCTTTTCAATATTACACTTTGTTTATTTGTATCTATTAAAGAAAACTTTGTTTTGTAAAAAATTATTTATATTTATTTGTATATTTAGTCTATTTTCACAATAATTACATCTCATTATTGTTTTAATTCATTCAATTATTTATTTATTTTTTAAAATATTTATAATTTCTAATCTATCCAACTTTTCTATTTTAATTTTATAAATAAATTATGTTAATAGATGTGTGTTTTAATAAATTTATATACACATATAAGAAATTAAATAAGTATGGATGTCAACACATATTAAAAATTATATATACACAATTTTTTTTGTAAAGCTAAAATAAATTAGAGTACATATTCATAATACTATTATCAATTAATTTAAAATAAAATATATTTTTGTTATCAACTTATTTTAAGAAATAAAATATTTTTAATATTTTATTTTATTTCAATGCATATTTATTTTCAAAAAGTTACACCCACTTTTATAATATATATCCCTTCCAATATTTATAAAGAAATTGGGTTTTTAGTTTATATACAATTCTTCCTTTGGTGTTACAATTACATAGCTAGTAAAAACATATTATGTTTACATTCTAAATTTGCATTCTTATCTTAATTTGTGTAATAGACAAGAAAAAAAAAAGTAAGAAGAAATATTATTTAAATAAATTAGATAATTAAAATAAATCAATATATACGAAGGTATCTCATTAATATATTTATTTATTTATTTATTTCTTATTTTGAAAATATTTGAATTATTTTATAACAACTAAGCGGATGAGTTTTAATACGGTTAAAAAAAATATACAAAATTATTTCATAAACCCTTATTTTATTATAACATTTTTCAATTATTCTTTTAACATGAATGTAGTAATAATCACCCTCACAATATATTTTATTACAATAAAATTTAGAATTTATATTATTATAATTCTAAATATATACATATAGTTTATATTTATTTACTAATCAAAACTACATATCCTAAATTAAATTAATACATATATATGTATATATATATATATATATAATTACAATAAAAATGATTAAATAATATACCATTATTAATTAAATAACATGAAACAACAATACTACAGATAAGCATATCTATAAATAACATAAAACAAACAGTTAAACTAAATGATATTAAAGATATTTCAAAAACAATTATATTTATAAATTACATAAAATAAATTAATTACATTATAGATATCCAGACAATAATTATAGTATAGTTACAAGATATTAATTTGGTTTGGAACTAGATTTTCAAGTATAACTAGATGCTTCATTTTTTTAAAATTGATAAGGATAGACATGGATAAACCTTGAAAGGGTCTAAGATTTATTTTCTCATTTTTATTTACTTTCTCTCTCATGCAAATTCCTTTTTCTCCTTCTTATTTCATAAAGTTCTTTCTACTCTCACTAGTTCAATTTGGTAGTTTTTTAAATGAAGTTTCAAGCTCCGAACAAGATTCTTAGTGAACAAAAAGCTTCTCGATTTAGAGAAAAAAAAATTAAGGAAAACTGCTTTAATTAAACTTTAACTTTAATTAGCACGTCTAAAAATAGAGTCTTTTCTTATTAAAAATTCTTCCAGTGTAACATTTCTTTGTATACCAATTTTGAAAGTCTTTAGTTGCAAGTTGGATTTGAGATTTTGGGATTGTATGTAAGACTACATATATTTAGTAAGAGAAATGAAAACATCTATTACTTTTGAGTCATTTGCCTGTGTATCAAACATTCTTATAAACTCATAGGCCGAGTGACATCAATTATGTACGTGTCTTTAACCTTCTTCGTGATTATACTAACTTTCAAAGTCGTTGTCCTTAATTATAGAATTAGAGTTTCTCCTTTTATCTAAATTCATGTACAATCTATTTGAGTCTTAAAGGATTAGGTATAATCATTTGTAATTTTAAAATAAAAATTCCTTTTAACTCAAGATGAGATTACATCTCGAAATGGGTGAAGAGAAGTTATATTTAAGTGTTAATGTATCAATATAAAATCTTTCTTTTGAATCTTTGTGTATGTGACATATATTTCTTAATTTTATTAATAGTTTAAATCACTTAGATTAAGACATTTAGTAATAAGAAGTTAAAATGAAATTTATTGTAGTATCTAATTGTTGTAAATATTGCTTTGAAATTATATATTAAAAATTTGTGAAAAATAGTCGTTTTAATATTTTTTTTTTGTCAACTTTTCCACAACAGAGTATAGTTTAAATGTGCACAAATTTATGCTTTCTTGCTCTCATAATAGAAGTGTATAATCGTATAATCAGAAAAATAAAATTATTATGATAATCTAAAAACAAACATTACGAGCACAATGTGAAAGATGAAGAATGGAGGTGAGAAAATTATGTGACAGAAGGAAAACACCACTTAACCCAGACATCGACACGTAGGTTATTTTTCAAGACTTGGTATGTGTTTGAAAATAAGTTGCAACGTAACTACAATCTATTTGCTTATTCATTTGTGAATTGAAATGTCAAAAATCTTCTGCGAACGTGATTTAAATTTGTGGAAATGTATACAGATTCACGAAGCTGCCCATTGTTTTTTTGTCGGTTTTGTTTGAGTTTGGACTGAAATATTACCAATCCAATCTAAAAGTTTAGACTTTGATATTTTATGTTTTTTAAATTTGTATAAGATACTAATTTCTTGTTCTCGTGTGACTAAGGTAATCAAGCCAATTCCAATATCATCCATTCCTCTCCGTTTTTCTTGAATTCAAACATCAGTCTTTTTAATTTGTGTATTTGTTTGAACCCGATTAAAGCCTTTAGTCATGATATAAACGTAGCCAAGATAAAAAGGCTAAAAGAAGTCACTAATGAAGAATTATCTCTAAATTAATAAATTTCCAAAATTAATTTTGAGCAGAAAAGAAAAAAGAGAGATGAAATATACATGCGACCCAAGTTTTGTATAGAAATGGGTCCATGCAAATGGGAGCCCGTGGGTGATTTTATTCCAAAAACATACCGAAAGGGGTGCAAGATATTTTGTGAGGAAATAAGGATAAGATGTTGAATTGTGGTTCACAAGAGTAAGATAAGAGTGAAGAGATAGTGCTCAGTTGGTGATCTGTGGATGGCATATTGCATTCCAAACTCACCATCACTCCAGGCTTGGAAGACAAGCACAAATGGCTTGTTTGGTTGGAACATAGGCAAGAAGAATGTTAATGACAAACCTCAGATCAAATACCATGATATTGATCTCACTTTCCCAACTTCTCTGTTGGACAAAACATTCTTGAGAGGTATACTACTATCCCTATTTCTTTCTGCCAAATTGCTAAAGAAAACATAAAATCATATTACTATTTATTTACTGTTACTGTGATCCATCAACTCAAAATATGTACTTGACATAATTTTGATCAGGGAAGGAGGTAAAATGCTGCTATAGGGCTACAATTGATGGGTTCCACGAATGCTGTGACTTCAAGGGGCCATGCGTGATAATCGGCTACACAAACAAGTCTTTCAAGTTTGGTGCATTTAACCCTGAAGGGTACAGAAGCACAGATGACTACTATGATACATTTGATCCCTTCCTATTTTATTGGGTAGACAATGAAACTGAGCCCATTATTTTGCCCAAGGTTGGAGGAAGTGGTGCAGCCCTCTTTGATTATGCACGTGGGGGCCCACAATTTGGGGCAGATGGGCTTCTCATAGGGCCCCCATTGGCCCCAGTCATGGGGGGCTTTGCTGGGCCTGATACCAATTCTGGCATTGGTGACTTAAGACAAGCAAAGTCTAGATTGGGATTGTCTTATGCCAAAAGAGAGGATGGAAAGGAGTCTATATTTGGTGATGAGTCAAGGGCAACGCTTCAAGAAGTGGAAGTCTTTTGTAGTCCTCAAATTGCAAGCTTATACTAGAACTTCATAAGGAGGGTAAGTAATAATACTATACTATAATAGTATATTTTGTGCTGTCCACGTATATAAGGAGTCAATGTCAATGCATTGTACTATTTTGTGCATGAATGAATATGTAACCACTTGGGTCTTTGATCTCATCTTCCACTACAAAGATTCATCAACAGATTTATAAAGTACCAATGCCTATATAAATTAACTTCCACTGAGGATGCTTTTCACTCATTTCCTTTTCAACACCTCCAGTGGAGAACAATGGTTGAAGGATAATTTATTTCTTAAACAACCACATTAAAGCATTGCTTAGCGAGGAAAAAAGCCTCATTAGTACTTTAGGAGTGAATCATATGTTGGTGGCCAGAATCTGTCACAAACTTTATCAGATTATAGGCCGTTTTGCCTTTGAAGAGTTTTGTAATTGTTGTCCCTTTATGAAAGTGTTCCTGAAAATCTATCTTGGATTGCTGAAATGCATTTTCACTGAGATTGGGAATGAGAAGATGCTGAGGGAACAATATGCTTACTTCAGAAGAAGGCATAGATGTGTGTCATTGTTTACTTTTGTACTTCCACTAAATATTAGTCATTTTACCTGTTAATTTATAAGATTAGTATTTAACATACTAGAAAGAATAAAAAATAATCATGATAGTAAACGATAACCATCAGATAATTTATAATATTTTAGAATTAACAAGTGTTCCTCAGGTCAAGCTCCCAGCCTAATCTTATCATTCGCGAAATTGTTACAACTGTGTTGTTATTGACAAATACAGGAGTTTGGTGAACAAGCTTTATGATTGGGGCTAATAAAATTTTAATAGTGATAGAACATAACTAAAAGCACTTAAAAGAAATGTTATGAGTTATATTCTTATAAAATATCCTTTGTTATGCTTCCGTCTGTGCCATAAAAGATGTATTGGAAACATGACAGTGTAATCACCTTGGTATTTTTTTATACTAGGGAAACTGTGTGAACAACAGGTATTCAATAAATTTCTTAATCGTTACACAATGAGCTTTTATGAAACAGACATTTTAAAATAGAGTCAATATATTGGTGGCTTCGTGGAAACCTTCAGTAAAATAATTATGCTTGACTATTCATTCCTTAGGACAAATTTTGCCCCCACATAATTAGCTAGCAATTTTAGTGGTCACTTGTTTAAGAATTTAAAAATTATGTTAAATCATATTTGAGAAGGTACGAATGAACAGAGAGAATGATTGAAAATAATGATAATCACTCTACTCATTGATCTACAATTCTTCTTGCAGAACCTAAAAGCAATTCCTTAACACACCCTACTGCTTAAGTGGTAAGGATGGTAGAATTTCTCCATTACCACCAAATAATGGGTTGACATAATTCTTCCTTACTTCACAAAGCATTCCAGTAAAATATTGTTTGGTTAAAGCTGCTGATTTATTGACATAGACTCCATTAAAAGGTCATTAACACCTATCATTCTCCACTAATGCAAAAAGGACAAGCCAGCCGTATCTTGGAGGCTAATCAGAACAACTGTACGGTGAAATGTCTTGTCAATTCTAAATGTAGAATTTCATTTTACCTTTGTTTTTAAAGGAAAAAAACAAAAAAGAAGTGACCACCATCATATCTGGCGGCTAAGTTGACTGAAAGCTAAAGTCCTGTTATTCACATGCATTATTTCTTTTAGCTTTGTCTTCTACTTTCAGTTTTTCAAAATTAAGCGTCTGCATCATTGTTTATTTGGGAGACAAACTAATCTTACTGTATTGAAATTTTGACATAGTAGACCAATATGACAAATAGAATCTATCCCTCAATATTCTCATAGCTTGTTGAACATGTATGAAAATAACAACAGCCAAGGAAGCCTTGAGTGAAGACAATCATAAGCACTAGATGATAGGGGGAGAAAAGTTTGAGTCTTGACAGCATTTATAGGAAAGTTTTGCCATTATATAACTATATTTTATAGAACCACACATACAGATGGCTGAATGTAAACCAACTCCGGCAATATGGATAAAAGTGATGTTGCCTGGGGATCCTAAATAACAGTGTAAATGATAAACATAATCAATACCACTTCAAGCAGAAAATAATTTCTGCTTGCAACACAACAAGGTGATTCTACTCATTATTTATCACTCCAAGACATACATTAAAAAGCGTTGTCTCAGATTCCTTATAATGCCACACCAAGTAAAACTACAGCTAACTAGTCCCCACAAGGATTTATGACAACCCTTAAATTGCCTTGATGCAACCTGAGATCACCAGCTCTTATCTCCACTTTTTGGCCTTTGAATTAGTCCTTCATCACAATTTGATCTTCCATTTGTTTTTAGATTCTAAAAGGATCATGGATATGAGATTGAGTTAATTTGATCATAATCTTCATAAGGGACATCTCCATTTCCATAGAAGTCCATGGAATTCCATTGTCTTGAGTAAGGTGACATGCTGCCAATTTGACTGAGAGTATCAGCAAATTCAACTTCTGCATTGACATTTGAGTAGGAGAAACTAGATGGAGTTTCCGGATGTTCCAATGATTGCCATTGTGTCCCCATACTTGGTAAGTCATACCGTGGAAAATATTCAGCCACAGCATGTTGTAATTGAGGGTAGTCCTGCAGTTAGAGAAACAAAAGTCAGTAAGTTTTCCAAAAACTACTTATTCAATCTCAACTTTCTTTCTTTGTTCCTACTTATATATATACCTTTGAAGAATCAAGAATCATGTCAGGGGAGATCCAGAAGTTTGAAGGATTGGTTTCCAGAGAAGCTAGGTTAACCTCTCCCATTGGAGGCACATTGTATGGAGAAGAAATTGGGCTTGAATAACGACTCTCATTATTCAAGTGGCTTGCATGAGAGGAAGAATCACCAGAGTTGCTGAATGGCTCACCACCAGAGAATCTCACTGAGGTGTCACTCCCATTGATAGAACTGCTTGCAGCCCTTTTGCCCTTACTTTCTCCCTGTGTAGCACTTGCCTTCTCATTCTTCTTAATAACCCGGCACAAGGCAAAACCACCCTACAATGATCACAAAAAACCAGCCCAAGTCTTTCAGTATTACTTTCAAATTAAAGCCAACCCATTATAGAAAAGATAATAAAGAACAAAGAAGAATCAAAATTCTTTTACTAGTTAAAATTAACTTATACACCTCAATTTTTATTTTGAGACAGTTCTTTTTATAAAAGTTGGAGTACATAAGATGTTTTTAACCAATGTTTAAACAGAAATTTGTCAAAAATATGGCATGAATGTAAGCTGTACCTGGAAAGATGGTGTGGCTTGGCCAAGATCATCACAGAGGCGATACTCATGCATGACCCAATCGGTTCTATCTCCTAAAGGGGCCCTCCCAGCATAGAAAACCAAGGTCTTGCGGTACCCTGTAACATTGGATGGATTAGACTGGCACACCACCTTTCTGTCTTTTCCAGTGGCTTTCCAATACCCAGCTTTGGTAGCTCTATTTGTTCTTGATCCATTTGGGTACTTGCGATCCCGTGGACAAAAGAAAAACCATTCCATATCCCGTTTTGGAAGGAAAGACTTCTCTGCATTACACACCTCACATGAGTTAAGCTGCTCACATTTCCTTATGAGAAAAAAAAATGCAACAAATAAATCAAGTAAAACCATGACTTTTTTCACTAAAGAAATCCTATTGAACAGTTTTTAGTTTTACAGCTCAGAATGATTAACCGCTAAAGAAAAAGTGAAGAAAAGAAAACCAGACAAAATAGTAACTCGCTTTCTTTCTGGTATTCATAAAGTTGCGTTTCACACTGGTCTGGTCCATTCACTATGCTAAACTTGCATCAGAAAGGTTTCTTTTTTACGTGTAAATTATCAAAAAATGTGAAATTGAAGATTACCCGGCAACTCCCAGGGATCGAATTTGTAAAAATCAATCACAGGGATGACTTCAAGCTCAATTTCAAGCCCCTCTACTTTTCTTTTAAGGTAGTATCCCACCAGTTCCTCATCAGTTGGATGGAAACGAAATCCTGGTGGCAGTGTTGCCCCTCCCATATTGAAAGAAAGAGTCACAAAAATTTGTGAAGCTGATGAAGAAAAGTAATCAAAACTATATATATCAAGAGAATGAAAAAAAAAAAAAGTAGTTTCCAGGATCTTTTGGAAGGATTAGGATATAATTATTGCTAGGTGCCAAGACTATATCTATTAAAGATTTGGAAGATCCAGAAGTAGAAGCTTTTGTCTACAGCAGACTTTTTGTCAAATGTCAAGTGACACTTCCACAGAGTGCATCCATTAAATGCAAGGATCATCGTCTTGAAGAAATTAGAAATCTCTTATGGCACCTATTCCCCCTCCAACCCCACTACCACCCTTAAGTTTCGAAACCCTGAAAGCTGGAACAAAACGAATGAAATTAACTGACTAGTACCAAGATGTTCAAATAACTGTGACTCAACTAATTTTGACCCAATTAAGTATGCAAAGCGAAAATGAGAACAAGAATGGGAAATCCGTCACAAGTTTCCAAAAGGGTCAGCTAATCAAAGCCCAAAATTTGAATGAACAGATTCAGAATAACACTGAAAGACAAAGTGGCAGTGGATGTGTGAGTTCTTTGAGATGAGGAAGATGAGAGAATGTAGAGTAAAAGCATGAGTCACTGATGGTGTACTATTTATAACATTTGATCGGGGAACCAAAAGTCCAAAATTTAGCACACCGAAAGTTTGAGAATGAGATTACTTGTCTCAAGTGCACCAAAAATTCCAAAGTAAAGTGGCCCACCACTCCAACCAGTTCACATTCACACTACAAACTATACTAAACTTCTGCCAATTCATATAATTTACCGTTATTTTATGTTTTCCATTTCATGCGTTTTGGGATCTTCCCAAGGGCTTATTCCTTAATCTGCATCTTAGTTGAAAAATGGCTTATAAAACCAAGCAAAGTAATGATTTAGCTTGGCTTAAATCTCTAGCAAAAGCAAGTGTTGTGCCTCCAATTTCGTCAAAGTACGTTTCAGTTTTCAAAGTATATTCATGAGTGAGTATATTCAACATTGACCGTATAAGCCCAAGAAAATGTTGAAAGTACAAGATTATCATCCAAGAGTCTTAGAAAGCCACTCTTGGTAGAATTTCTCCCTCTCTTTTTGGGACTTAGAACCATTCTTTGTCTGTTTGAATCCCTGCTTTTTTTTTTCCTTCAAAGAACACAGAGAAAAGTATTTTGAGTGTGATGCTGAAAACATATAACGCGTAATTTGTTATGTTTTGAAAGGAAATCAAAAGGTTAAAAGCAATCACTTGTATTAAAGCGACAACACTGTGAAGCTTATGGCCTAGCTATTTGAATTACCATTGAAGTAAAGTTGAATAAAATTGATTTTAAAAAAAGTTTATAAAGGAGTTGCATTAAAATGTGTGCATTTTATTAGAAAGTACAAAAAATAATTTTGCTATATTGAAACAAACAAAGGCCTACACTTAATACTTACTAATTATAATTTCATGGTGTTGCATTAACAAAATATCAAATAATTAACTTAATATTAGTACCTTTATTTCCGTCTTTTCTTTCCCCTTTTTCTGTGTATTTCGTCACTTAAGTACGGGAGAAACACAAAGGATAAAATTTTCCAGCGACATTGAACATGAAGTGGTAACCTAAATTGAAGAACTTAATTTTGATAGACTGCCAAATAATTTAAAATATAATTTTAAAACAAATATTATAAAAATAATAATTGTATCTTTTATCACAATTAATAATTTAATATTAGTAACGTAACATAGATATTTTACCTACCATTCCATTTTGATTAAATTCTAAATTGAATGGCTTTTTGGTACAATGGCTTTCGATTTTCAAGTGCACGAGACCTAGGAATACACACAATTGATTTTATGTGAGCTTTTCCTATCCTTAACCCCATCGGGACCTTTAATACAAATTGATAAGAAAAAGCTAAAAATTAGGATCCCTAACCAAAAGAGTATCTAAATCAAAGGAACTCATACCATCATCAACAAGAGTAACATAGCATCACTCCCATTTGCATATTTTCATATCAAAACACACACTGGAACACTGATAGAATTGTATTTTTTTACACCACCATTCAATAATAAATTATGGTCTAAAAGAAGATTCTCTGTGATTTTTGGTAAATACTTATAATACTGAACAGAATTTAATATTTTTTTCTTAAAAAATGTTAACAAAAAGGTTTAAAGATTACAGAAGTGGTATGAAGTGAAAATGAACGGAACAAAGTGAGGAAAAGAGAGTGAAGAGAAAGGGCATAGAGTGGGGCCAGAGAGATTCCATGGTGGTGGCGCTACCGTCAAGTTTGTGCCACGTCCTTGTGAATGGGACGACATGGCTTTTACATTTAAAATTGAAGTGATTGTGTCATCATGTGGGACCAAGCCTTCCAAAAGGAAAATTCCCGAAAAGTGCTTAATCAGTTTTTGATCTTTATTTATGCTGAATTCACATGTAACTATGTAATGTAAATGCTTTAACCAAACTCCCTCTCAACTCTTTTTAGTGGGGCCATTTCGCAGTGTGTGCTGAAGCCAAATCTTGGACAATATTTAGTGGAATATCTTGCGTACTTATCAGAGAAAGACCAAAAGAGCAAACTGATTAAAATCTTTGCTTTAATCAGCACCCGTTTGAGTCAGTTTACTCTTAACTGTGGGAGATATATAACTTTTACTCTAACCACTGCCAATTTGGTTGTGGAATATTGGACTCATATGGGTTGTTGGGGATGATCACTACCTTTTTTTACCTTCCCATTATTTTTTATTTCATCTTACATGTATTTTCCAAAACAAATAATTCTGTACCAACAACATCCAAGTTCTAAATTTTGTAATCACAGTTACCTAGTTTTTTCTATTCTAAATTATAAATCATAGTATATAACATCCTTGTACTGATTGTTTACACGAATACATATATGTCCATTTTTAAACCACTCGCGTGTAAATAGTTGTGTTAGTTAGGATACAAAGCAAAGTAAAATTGGAAAAATAAATGTCTTATATGAAAGCGTATTATATCAGTTAGCATTTTTGTGATTACAATGAATTGAATCCATTGCCATATACGGTATCTGTTTGTGAGGAGAAACAGAAACTAGAAAAATAGTATATTTGCGAAGTATATAACTCTATTGTATAATCACTAACCAAGTCATATTCCAAAAGCTTTTGTTTCTTCTAATACTGTGACAAGAACGAAAGAGAAACAACCTAAGAGTTCTTACCTGATATTTCCTCATTAATATTGATTTCTTTGGTCTATCTTTTCTCTCTCCGTTTGTGGCTGAGGGGAAAAGTTTGATCGACAAAGCAAAACAAGAGAGCATGGCTGTGAAAAAGGCAAAAGGAAATGAGCTCCAATAATTAAGCAGAACTAGTTTTTACTCTATTATCCGGCTTATGATGTGCCTTTGGTACGAGTCACACTGAATTTAAATCTTAATTTAATTTTAAATTTTGTGTATGAAAAAATCGTTGAAAAAAGAAATTTCCCAAGAGATATTCATCTAATCCTAACGCAAATTTGTCATTGAAGAGAAAGTTGATAAATCTTACTTTACATCAGTGTTACAATGAAAAGGAAAAAGAAAAAACACTACCCTCTGGTTTGATGGATCCCACAACCTAGTCATTTGATTTGCAGTTTTTATAGATTTGTCACATTTTTACTTATCAGAATAAACAACACTGGCGATGATTAAACCCCTTTTGTTACGCGGAGTTTTTTCTATATGGAGAGTGATGTTCACTATTTTGGCTTTGTAGGACATAGCTATAATTTATTGACCTTTAAGAGTTTTGCGTTCACACACTGGGTGGGAGAAAGCAAAATCACAAACAATGTTATATATGGAATTAATTTTACTTTCTTGCCTCGTGTATCATATTCCATTTATCCTTGCATATCCTCAACCTTATCTTAATTTTTCTACTCTGAATTACATCACTGAAATATTAGACATTGAAGTGTTAATCTATTAGGTTAGGTTTGAGAAATTATAATTATATATATTACACGTGTGTGTGTGTATGCGTGAATCTGAACAAAAATGGGAAAAGTACAAAAATGAAAGATGAATGAAAAAAAATGTGCGCATTGAGTTGAAATTATGTTCAATAAATCACTTATCCAAAATCTTAATGACAGTACTTGCACACCTCATCAGGTGACATTTTAGTATCAGATGCATGGTTCTTTGACGTCTTTTTTGAATTTATCTCCTTTATACAGGAAGTTTACAAATCCAATCAGATCATTCTAATTATGACTTTTTAACTTTTATGGTTGTCAACAATAGCAAGGTTGCTCACGGTCTATGAATCAATAATAATAATAATTATTATTATTATTAATATATATATATATAGAGTGTGTTTTATGTTTAAAAGAATAATGTTATTATTAAGCATCTAAATGTGAATCTAAGTATTATATTAAATAAAAATAAAAAAGTTGAGCAATTGTAAGAAAAAATATTTACAAATTATCTTAGAATTTTGTATTGAAAGTGACGTCAATATATCGCGTGAGTCTAATTAGTTGCAAATTTATCATTAGCTCATTAAAGAGACTGGTTAGCCCTTACAATCACAAAATCTTTACAATCACAAAATCTTCGATTATCCTCTTTCTAGTGTTCACGATCCCAGAAGGTCTTTCCGGCAGTCAGTAAATATCATAGCAATGCAGGGTGAATGAGACTAGAGTTCAAAAGTACCTTATGTCTGAAGATGATGTTCCTATTTATAGGTGTCATGATGGGTCTTAAGTGTTTGGGCCAAAGGATCCAGTTCAATATAGTCCCTATGCTTTTTCGCTATGGACTCTGAATAAGGAGTTGCCATGTGTCATTTGTCAATGGCGTTAATGGGATAATTTTGTTATGTGGTTACCGAAATAGGCTTTTCGTCAGCTGATGTGGTCGGTCCATATGGTACATGCCAATGTGGTTTGGTTGTGGTGATTGGTCGTCCTATAATAAAAATAATAATAATAATACTTATCATTATATAATATCATCATTATAATAATAATAATATATATACATATATAGTTTTATCGTTTAAAAAAATAATGTTATTATTAGATATCTAAATCTAAGTTTTATATTGAGTAAAAATAAAAAAATTAATAAATATTTATCAATTTATAAATATTAAATAAAATTCTTAATATTTTTATATATTTATTTATAATGGACTTCTTGAACAATTTTTAGTAAAATCAAATAATTAAATCATTGATGATATTTAATCAACCAATCGAAAATATTAGCCAATATAGTTTTACCTTACAACTCAATGAAAATTATGTCCATTACAGATCCACGTTCAATATTGCGGGATAATTGTCCCCACTAATTTTATAGTTTTTATATATATATATATATATATGTTGTCGATTAGTTAACTTGCAGCTCTCGACTTCTTTTTTTTTTGCTTTTAGTATTATTTCTTTAAAATTTTGACTATCCCATGTTATGAAATTATTTATCCTTTATTTTAGTGGAAAAATCATGCTAATGGATTAAAATCCGAACTCAGATTGTCTAAAAAAATGGGTTACGTTAACAAATCCACTGAGTCAATATTGTTTTACCACACACAATTACAAGTTTGCACCTTATCCACCCCATTGCACACTTTTTTGTTTTCTCAAATAAATTATACAACAATTATTCATAATTCTAAAATTCACATAAAATTAACAAAATGAAAACGTTTATAATAAGTTTTAAGATAATAAAGGTAATTAGTCTTTACAAAATACACTACTTCATAAAAATAAAAATTCAAATTTAATATTTTATAAACTATTAATAAATAAATAAATGAATATATTCTTCTCTTATTTTGCACACTTGACTAGATATGACAATTAAATTCGAACATATAATTTGATCTCAACCAGACTGTCTTAAGGGAATTCCACTTTGTTGAATCTCAACCACTAAACTTGCTTTTGTAATTTACACTCTATTTTTTATAGCTAAAAAATATTTTTTATAACTTAAAAATATAATTCATGTTATAAATAAAAGAGTAGACACTATAATAATTAAATAATAAAATTTAAAATAATTAATTTATCAAAACAGAATTTACTTCTTAAATTTTTTAACGATTATGTTTATTAATTGTTATATATGATTTAAATTAAAAAATCAATAACTACATCATTTAAAATTTTATATTAAGTAGATTAACTTTTTTTTATAAATAAGGAATGTTTCCTGCAAATTTTCTTCACAATAGCGAAAAATCACTTGTTTAAAATTGCGAAAAAAATTGCATCTTTCTAGGAATTAGGGCTGATATCTCTATAAATGAATGTCATGACTAACTTGTATGAGTTAGTCATTTAGTCACACCATGACCTTGGCATATTGTGCAATTTTATATAGAGTCCTATTCTATTGCATTATTATGTAATTTCTGAAAGTCTCTTCAATTTTCTAATTGTGTGTATATTGATTGATTTGATTAATAGAAAAAAAAAAAAAAAAAAAAAAAAAAAAAATAAAAATTAAGTAGAAAACAAAAAAAAAAAAAAATATATATTTTTTTTGT
>Ga0099824_1003751_pt1 | contig 22102 bp, 19 predicted proteins | sample SiratrowhiteBW_FD_76837 | JGI IMG/M metagenome (GOLD analysis project Ga0099824, IMG submission 76837) | Root nodule microbial communities of legume samples collected from California, USA - Siratro white BW | ecosystem: Host-associated > Plants > Roots > Nodule | place: USA: California... | reverse complement strand
TTTTTTTTTTTTTTTTTTTTTTTTTTTTTTTTTTTTTTTTTTTTTTTTTTTTTTTTTTTTTTTTTTTTTTAATCTTGAATAGGAAACACAAGGAGTTTGTGTTGCTGCATACAAGACCAATGAGTTTCCTGCATTTTTCACGGAATCAAGTGGCTGCAAGGTATATTAAATCAGATTGTCGTATGGCTTTCAATGTTAAACATGTCCATAAATAAAATAATTAAGTGTTTAATGTAGGGGTTTGACCACATTTTCATAAAGAAAAGATTTACAGGAATTGTGTTATGAGCACACACATGATTCTGTATTTGTAAGGAATAAAATGAAACAAAAAATATTTAAAACTTAATCCTTAAAGTTAAGCCTATACAATATTTCCCTTTTCCTTATTTACACAATCATGCATCCATTTGGGATCGTGCCTTTAACATCAATTTATCTCATAAGTACATTACCAATCTCATCCTCCTTGCTCCATCCCTCTTATCACTTTTTTCAACAAATCTCCAAGTTACTCCTTTTTGAAGGTGTTTGACTCTGCCAGATACTCCTTAAAAGTGTTTAATTAAGCATATAATGTCTTCTATGTTATTTTTAATAATTGGTCATGAATGTGTTATTCCCAGTATATTTAAATTCGTGATTTTGGAAATAAGCCTTCTGATTTGTGATTTAATTGGTGATTCACGACCATGTTTTAACCATTATTATGATAGCATTTTATTTGTCAATTGGAATGTAATATAATGTACTAAGGAATGGGTATATGGACAAAGCTATATTTGATCATTGCAAAATTTCAGGCTTCATGTCGAGTAGATAGCCCTGACGACTGTGCGCGCATAATAGGCAAGGAAAACCTTCTTTTTCTTTTTTGTTGTCCGTTTGTATTTTGTCCATGATTTATATTCTTCTTGCAGAAGCAAGCTTCAAACTCCAGCTAGGAACTGGAATTTTAATAGCAGTTCCTATTCCTCAAGAACACTCAACTGCTGGACACATAATTGAATCTGCCATTCAAAAAGCCATTGAAGAAGCCAGGTAAATGTCTTTGTTCTCTCTTCTCCATCCATTATGGCTTAATATGGAAGTTGTACATTAAATGGTTTCCTAATTTTATTTCATACATTTAATATTGATTTTTCTAAAATTAAATTTAATATATCCACTTGCAGGGAAAACAATATAACAGGGAGTGCTGAGACTCCTTTCTTGCTCGCCAAAGTAAATGACCTGACTGGAGGTGCCTCACTTGCTGCAAGTATCCACTTTTAAAGTTTTCCAGCTATACATTAGTATAAAATCAATAACTAAAAGTGTACTTTAATATAAAATTTAGTCTATAATATGATTTCAAACATGTATAAATTAAATGGAGTTAATAATGAGCTACGAAACTTTTTTGAGGGCCAAAAATATAATTAACCTTTAATATTTGTCTAGTGTTAAAGTAGAGCTTAACAACAATTTAGACATTGCTCTTGTGAAGAATAATGCTCTTGTTGGAGCTAAAGTTGCAGTAGCCCTTGCCCAGATAAGAAAAAATTGTGAAAGGTGAGCTTATACTTCCATGGTATCTGTCGGCCAATTCAACATGTATATGCCTGGATATATTAATTATCTGTCATTGCAAATTTTACTCGATGTAATCCTCAAAAAGTCAAATATCTTAATATTCTGGTTGGAAAACATGACATGTTATGTTTATTTATTGGATTATATTTGTGTTGATTCTTATTCTGCTCCAAGTTTTCTATAATGTAATGATGATTACTTATGGTTCCATTAACATGTTCTTTTCATTAAAAGGGGAAGCTCTATGTACTAACAGTGGTTTTGGCTTGTTTCGAACAATTTTGCATATTAATTGAATTATTTTGTGTAAATTTTTTATTATTTTTATGTTCTTTACAATAATTGAATGTGTATGTTACTTCCTGATATGTGTTCTCATCTTACTATTTGTTGTGTATTTATAAGCTAAAATATCTCAAGTTAGAAGTTGGAAGATGGTCCACATAAACAGTCTGATCCAACTACAATTGGGAGCAGGAACCTCGGAACTTTATCACACTGCTAGAAGTGAAATCATTTAACTATTTGTTGGGAGCAGAACCTGGGGAACTTTATTACACCACTTAGTGTTTCACTTCTGTTGAGTGTTGTTTATCTCCCCATTTTTCCTGTGAATTAAAGATTTTGTTTCTCATTATTTATTTGACGAGGAATCTTGTCATGTATATTTCTCTTTCCTTTTGCAACAAGTTTGATATCATGTTGAATAGATCTCTTGGTGATTTCAGTGATACCCTGAACTTGCGTTTGGATGACTTTTTAATAAAGAATTTGTGATGTTTGGATAGAAAATTCTATAAGAAATTTAAATTTTAGAAATTTATGAGAATAATTTGATTAAGAATTTGAAAATTTTCATACTTCATTGTAAAATTAATGCCTTTTTTTTATAATTCTTTATTCGACTTAATTTCAATTGGCTATTGATTTGATTTTGATCGAGGTTATTCTTATATTAGAGTTGATTATGGTTTTTTTTTTCTTAAAAGGATTTTATTATGCTGATATAGATTACTGTCATTTTCCATTAATGTTAATTTTTTGTTGAAATTAATATATTTTAATTGATGTTAAATACATTATTTTTATATGTACATATATTACTTTTCAGTTAAATGTTTTCAATTAGCGTCAGTTAAAATTTACGTCAAACTTGACTGATGTTAATAAATAACAATTCTCAAAAGTATTGGTAAGACTATTTTTCTTTTCATACCAAATTAATCTTGTCGACTGAAGTTTGTAGATTAAGGGCAAAATTTGCATTCTGATGTACTTTTGTTCGAAAAGTAATATAATACGATTTTATTTAACTCAACTTAATCATGAGACTAAAATGAAATATCGTGTATAGCCAATATCATTTCCTTTAAATATAACGTTAGGTTAATTATTGATAGGTTGATTATAGGAACACGATTTTAGTATTTTTAAATTTTAGGATTTTGATTTTTCCCCCATTAAGTTAATTATTGTTGAAAACTGAAATTAAATTACTATTAATTACATTCAATTACTACATTAAATTTCAATTAACGAGTATTAAGTTCAAACTATTTAAGATTATTTTAAATTTGAATACACTAATACGTCTTTAATTATTAATATCATACGATAATTTGAATTAAATTGTTAACAAAATAATTACGTTTGCAGAATAATTAAATTATGAATAGTATTCCAATAGTAATTAATTGATACAATTATTAATTATTTAAATACAAGAGTAATGTAATTTGGTGTAGTTTACTAAATTAAAAGTAATTGTTTACAAGATTAATTTACTTTACTATATTTTGATAAATTAAAATAAATTATACAATTAAATATAAAACACTATTTGAATTAAATAATTAAAATAATTGTTAATTAATTTAATAAATACTAATTTACTTTACTGTATTTTAGTAAATTAAAATAAAGTATAATATAATAATTGAAATAATTAATTAATACAATTATTAGTTAATTTAATACAAGACAAAATTATTAAAAAAATTAATTACGTAACATATAGAGAATATTTTATTAAAAAAATAATTACGTAACATATGGAAAATATTTTAGTTTACCATTAATTTAAACAATTAGTCTTGTAGATAATTATTTCTACTTTACCAAAATACACCAAATTAAATTAGTTTTGTATTTAAATAATTAATAATCGTATCAATTTATTACTATTGGAATACTACTTATAATTTAATTATTCAGCAAACGTAAATAATTTTTGTTAACAATTTAATTCAATTACTATGTGATATTAGTAATACATATTATTGTATGCATATTTAAAATAACGTTAAATAGTTTAAACTTAATATTCATTAATTAAAATTTAATGTAGTTAATAGTAATTCAATTTTTTTTAATTTCAATTTCCAATAATAATTAACTCAACAATAAAAAAATTAAAATTTAAAAACAATGAAATGGTGTAATAAGGATAAGATTTCAGTATATTAATATTTTAACATTTTAATAGTATAATTTTAGTATATTTATATTTCAACTAAAAATATATTCTTATAGCACGATTTTTATTAACCATAGTTAATTTTAACATTAAACTTAAATGAACCCCAATTGTTATTTATGATTTTCACATTCAATACAGAAATTATGTTATACTGAGAAGATTTCTTAGTAACGACATATTCATAGTGAAAATAAATTTCTTTTTTTATCTATTTTTAGAATTTTGGAACAAAATTACATTAAAACGAGAATTTTGCCTAGATAAAGAATTCATTTTTTATTTTATTTTAATTTTTAACTAAATAAGAAAATTATAATTAATTAAATTTGAATTTTTTTATTCAAATAAAGAATTTAAAAATTAAAAAAAATGAAATGAAAATAAATTAAATATAATATATTTGAATTTATTAGAAATTGTTGCATCCCAAATCATTGTGCACAGGTATATTTGGAGTTTGAATATTGTGCCATTGCTTTATAAATATAACGGGCTATTAAATAAATTTTATCCATTGAATATTGTCTTTGCTTTACAAAGATAATGAGATATTAAATAAATTTTATCCTGATTAATTTAATATGATAGTTATGTTTTACGAAAAAATCATTCTTCTATTTAGTGAGTGGATTAGGAAGACCGTTTCATATATATATATATATATATATATATATATATATATATATATATATTATAATTGGACAAAAGTTATAATTTGGAAGAATTTTACGTAGTTGATAACATTCTGAAAATTCAAATCAGTAGGTAAAACTTAAACGTTAAACCTTGAATTCTTGGAATCTAAACTTTGAACCATGAATATCAAATCTCAACTTTAAATTCTAAGGTCCAAATTCTAAACATCAAATTTTATTTTTTTTTGCCATATCAAATAAAGACGTTGGAATTTGTTATAGAGAAGGACAAGTTTTGGGAAGACTATATCATATAATAAAAGAGACAAAAATTTAATCTTGCCGAACTTTCCAAACCATTTACTTGTACAAATATAAACATTTCTAAATTTCAACATGACAACACTTTTATAAATATAACGGATAGACCAGATAAACCACTATTTATAAACTTCGAATGTTAAGTTATGATTTTGAGATATTCTCTTTATATATATATATACAATTGATTATGTTGTTAATGAAATTAATTATATTTATGTAAAAATTTATATTACACTATAATAAATTAAATTAAATAAATTAATTTAATTTTCATATTTCATAAGTTAATTTATTCTGATATGTTGTTCTTTTAGAAATATATTTTTTAATAAATATATATATATATATATATATATATATAAATTACTTAAAGAAATGAGACTAAAAGTAGGAAGAAAAAAAACAGTGAGATTCCATAACATGCAATGCATTTGCAACTACCATTTTTCAATTTAGATAAGTCCTAAGAAGTGTGGGTGAAGACCCACTCACATCATCATGTTGAAAAGTTAATGAATGGAGAGAGAAAGTGTGAACACTTCATGTTCCAAGAGAAACTCTTAAAAATTCATGAAGGACAAATAAGTCATTCCACTCAATTTTTTCAACTGAATAATAGTATTTTAAAAGCAGACATTTTCCTCGGAAATCCACGACAGAGAAAAAGAATTCGTTGACCACAGAATCTGTTTTTACCATTTTGCCCTAGCCTTTTCCGGTGGTTTTTTACCAGGTTGTGCGAGAGAAAAGGGTTTCTGGCTTCACTCTTTCACTTTAAGTAGTTGTAGCAATTACCAATGAGGCTTGCGCGTTGCGTTTTGAATTAAATTAAAACGCCGCGAGCCTCCAGTTTCTTTCCCCTTCGTTTTCCCGGGAAAGTCTCTGTTTGGCTTGCCTGAAAATCTGAGAGTTTCTCTCAGAAACATAAAAGGCGCTTAGAGTGGGGCCGCATCGGAGTCCCAAACACGACGCACACAAACACTTGTGCGAATTTATGAGCACGAGATCCCGTAATTCGATACAGGTAGGTCCATTTCCAAACATTTCCCATTCATTCATGTCTCTCTCTCTCTCCCTCTTCGACTCGTTAGGGTTTTCCTTCTTCTTTCTTGCAGGAGTAGTGTAGGGCTTTCCTGTATGGATCCTGCTCTCAAGCTCTGCGCCTTCTTCCTCCTTCTTCTTCTCGGATTAGGTAACAATCGTTATTTATTTATTTATTTATTTATTGCTTGTTCGTTTCTGTTTTTTCCGGATTATATTGTGTTTGATTTTTTTGATGATTTTTTTTTTTTGTGTCAGTGAACGGTTGTTTTGCGGAAAATGATTTTGGACAGTGCGAGAGCGTTGTTAAGAGATGGACGCGTTCTTCGCTCGATGAGGAAACGGCGAAAGAGGATAAGCATATGCTGAGGGATTTGCTGTTTTTCTTGCATGTTCCTCGAACGGGAGGGAGAACGTATTTTCACTGGTGAGTTGATTCCTGATGTGTGTTTGACTCTTTTGATTCAATTCGTTAACCTGTTTTGTTGTTCTGTTGTTTCTGCAGTTTTTTGAAAAAGTTGTATCCCGGCTATCTGGAGTGTCCTCGCTCGTATGATAAGTTGCGGTTTGATCCAAGGTGCTGCCTGAGTTCATTATTTTAGTGATTGTTCTTCTTCAATTATGATGCGTGCATGTGTATTTCTTTTTGTGGAAATATTTTAAAACGGTAAAATGAGTGTTTTGGGTGTTGGTGGAGTAAAGTTGGTGGCATTTTTAGTGAGTAGTAGCCCTATCTGGCATAGTTGTGGGCTTGTGGGTTTTGATGCTGGTGCTTTTTGACAGTAAAGGTCACTATAGCTTTTTAGGAGTGGCTTAAATTGCATTTTTTAGCTGATGTGAGTCTGTGACTGTTGAGTAGTCTATAATATTATAATACCTAAAATGGTCTTCAAAACTTATTAAGCTCTTTGACATTTTCTCTTGCCAAGTTTAGGACCTTGTTGCCTACAGTTATAACCCACGTCTCTGTAAATCTAGACTTTTTCAGCTCCTTTTCTGTTGTTCTTTTTACACAATAGAATTAATACAATTCACAGCAGTCTTTATGATATTTTTATTCAACAAAATTATGACAGATCTTCACAGCTGTTTTTTCTTCGCATCTAAAGCATAGCAGCTTCTATAAGGTCACAACATTCTCACCAATAGTCTTACTCCATTGCTGAAAACCCATATTTTAGATTTTAAAAAAGTACACTATAAAATCCAACATAAATACTTATTTTTGTGTTCTATTGTTTTTGTGAATTTGCAGTAAACCAAAATGCAGGCTGTTAGTTACACATGATGACTATAGCATAACATCCAAACTTCCGCGGGAGAGAACTTCTGTTGTTACCATACTTAGGGATCCAGTTGACCGTGTCTTTAGTACATACGAATTTTCAATAGAGGTTGCAGCTAGATTTTTGGTGCATCCAAACTTGACATCTGCAACAAAGATGGCTCTACGCTTAAGCTCTAAGACTAAAGGAGTAAGCACACTGGATATATGGCCGTGGAAGTACCTGGTTCCATGGATGAGAGAAGACCTATTTGCTAGGGTATGTTTATTTCATTGTTTGACATTGGCCTTTTTGTGAATTTTATTTCCAAGCTTCTAAATTCGTATAAGCTTGTGAGAGTCTATTTGCTGCTGACACACTACCACTTGTGTTAAAGGGCATGGAGCCTGCTTCTTGTTTGAAAAGTAATTTTGAACATGAATGTGCTTCCTATGGTATGGTTATGGATGTAAATGTGTTTAATAAGAAATTGTAGCCATTCATTGAAGTTATGGATGTAAATGAGTTCTTTGGTTCATGATATCTTTCTATTGGCTAATGTATGTTCTCATGTACTGGGTTATATCAATCGTCCATTACTTTTACATGTTCTTCTGTACTTCCATGTTGATGTATTCATGATTGATGTAGACCTTAATTGACAGAGAGATGCCAGGTATAGTAAGGAACAAAATATAATCGAGAGCAATGATTCTTATGACATGGAAGATTTTGCAATGCCATTACAAGAATACGTCAATGATCCTGTGGCTGTGGATGTTGTACATAATGGAGCCACATTCCAGGTACTTCAGCAGCTCTTTCTTTAGCAGTCTTGACATTCTTATGCTTCATCATTTTCAGGAAATACTAGAATGTCTTACTGTTTTCTGACATCGTGATTCAACTGTATCTTTCCTGAAATCTCTTTCTGTTCTAATGTCACTAATAATCAATGCAAAATAAAAAATAAAAAATAGGCATATATAATTTTTCAGCCACAAGACTGCTTACCCATTTTCTTGTTGTATGACCCTCTCTTTGCCTTATGCATTAACAAACACCAATATCGAAGCTTTCATTTAAATAGAAGGCTAACAAGATAGGATGTGCAGTGCTTAATTTTAGTTGTATATCCTGCAAATTTAAACACCCAAATGCAATTAAAAGCTCAAATCATGTATTGCTTGATGATGCTGCCTGTATTATATGTAATTGAGTTTGGTGTATTGCTCAATTATCAGGTTGCAGGTTTGACAAACAATTCTTATATAGCAGAGGCACATGAAGTGCGCCATTGTGTACAGAAATACAAAACTCTTGGTAAATATGTGCTACAAGTTGCAAAGGTATTAAATAAGCTTTTTAAGTGAGATAGTTGCATCATGTTGTTGTTTGCTTTCCCATACTGATCCTTTTTCAACACTGTGATGGCTCATGCTTGTACATATTGCAGAAAAGACTGGATGATATGTTATATGTTGGTCTTACGGAGGAACACAGAGAATCTGCAACGAAATTTGCAAATGTGGTTGGTACTCAAGTGATATCACAGCTTAATGCACCAAATGCTAGCCTGGAAACTACTGATAATACAGGTAAGTGTGGTTAAACACTTTGTTTGTGTCCAACTTTTTCTCAAATTACAAAAGCAAAGGTTTCTAAAATGGTGCAGAATTTGGAGAATGATGGTAGCACTCATTCTTTTTTTGTTTGAGGTTCATATTCTTGCTTGCACCAAAACATGTAATATTTTCTGATGTGTGTTATATCACATTTTGAAATGATCCTTGGTTAGTATTTTGGTGCTGACATTTATTGTCTTGGATGTATATTGTGATGTATTTTAATTGACATATGACATTGATGGTGTACTTGTACTACAGAAAGGAGTTCATTTTCAACTTCTGATCCTGATAGCAGTGAACATCAGGTAAGAAGCGTCTCTTTGATGAAGGAGCCTTGTTATTGAAATTTGAAGGAGGAGCCTTGTTATTGAAATCTGAATATGGAAAGCATTCTTACAACTTTTCTCACTGTAAAACAGAATAGCACCTTGAACAGGGAAGAAAGCGAGGGTACTTCAAGTGAAGGGGGAGAAGCAACGGAATCTAATGTAAGTTTGTTTTCTTAGCAAGCGTGGCGGTTTTACTGGCTTGCCAAATATTATCTGTTTCTCATATTTAAACTGCTGTTGATCTGTTATTTATTTTAGATGACTGTCGGAGAACTAATGGATGCTTATGAACTCTGTATTGCCAATTTACGGAAGGCCCAGTCACGCAGACGTATATCTTCTTTGAAGAGGATTTCTCCAGTGAACTTTACAAAGGAGGTAAGCTTAGTAGTTCTAGTGCTCACATAATGTCATTCTACCGTGTATGGGTGTCTATTCCTTTCCAACTCACTCTTTAGATATAGACACGTACCGCTGTCCAGAATATGTATTTCTTACATGGATTGGTGGTGCCTGTATTTTGAGCTATTTAAACTTGGACTTCGGTTTTGAATTTGTGTGTATAGTCTGGGATACCTCTGTTGTGCACTCTTTCATTATGTAAACTTTTGTATCTCAAATCATTTCACGGGCTTTCAAATCAGCAGGGATGCTTTGACATTGACATCTACGTGCATTATATTGGGTCCATACACTGGTTATTTTTAGAAGTTGATGACAAGCTAATAAAATTTATTATGTAAAATGCATATATCGGTATATTCTTTATTGGTATTTGTGGTTCAGAATATCATGTATGCAAGTGAAACTGCACGCATATATTTTAGAAATTTATAATATATGAAATGAATATATTGGACTTTTTATTCATTGACAAATTGTTTCAACATCTATTACCTTTTTCTTTTGGATTTTAGTTATCCTTAGTGTCTGATTAATGGTGACATCTGATTTTAGTGTTGGATTGGAAAGTTCTACAGCCTCCTGTTAGCTTTTACTATTGTGTTGTCCTTTTCTAATGTTTTGTAATTTTACAGGCACGACGTCAGGTTTCTGAAGAGGTTCTCCAAGAGATACGATCTCTTAATGACCTCGACTTGCAGCTCTACGAATACGCAAGAGCCATTTTCAATAAACAACATAAAACATCGTTGCTGATTAATGAGGTATGATGCTGGTTTTATACATTTTCTCTCTTAAGATGATCATATCCACGGGAGTTAAATGGTTGAAGAAAAGTCTTAATTTTTCACAACTAGAAATTAGAAAAAAAGCATTCTCCCAATAGTAACTTCGAGACTTGATATTTAGAGTTACAATTTTATGCGTGTAATTTCTTTGAATTTAATCTCGAGACAACTTTACAACAAATTGTTGAAAAAGGTTCCTCTGTATTAGATTTGAATTTTAACGAAAGCCATCTACGAATTTTAAAACCTGATATCTTTCTTTATGAAGCATATATGTGCAAGTATTTGTGTGTATATCCATGAAATGAAGTTTATTTATATGTATAAAATGCATAAAATGAGTAAGATATTACTCTGTGATGTTGGCTTCACGACCACATTGAATAATCTTAGATCTATCTGCACGTGGAAAGGGCAACTGCCAGAAGACTTTGGTGACTTGTACCGAAATCGTTTCTTGAATTTGATTTATTTTACTACGTTGAATTGCAGGATAGTTGGGACAACGTGAGCACTGCATATGGCCTATGGAGGGTCGTTACACTAGCAATTACTTTTGTCTTCCTCCTTTTCATATTCTTACTAATTGTAAACGCAAGAAGAAGAACGTGGAAAGTTAAGAAGTGAAAGTAATTAAATCATAATTTGTGGGATCAGAGTCTAAAAGATCTTCGAGAATATATTTTTTAGGCAAAATTTGATCGATATTCCCATACCCGTTAATACAGCTTAAACTGGATTTTGCTCCATGTTTTGTCCGTGATGAGAAACTTGGTTCCTAAGTTTGGTCCTTCCCTTTTTATTTTTCAATTTTTGTTACAATTCTTCCTTTTGATTTGGCGACAGTACATTTACAACGCTACTAAAATGAGGAGTAATGGACTAACGATGGGTTTGAATTTAGTTGATATATTAAATTAACCTTAAGCTTTTATTGAGTATTCTGTTAGTATATTTGGTATTTTATTTTGATTTCAGTTGATTTCATAAGATACAAAAAGTTGTTTTCTTTTTTCAACGCACTAAATTAATTATGGTCGTAAGTAGCTATTGGCTCAAGAATTTCTTAAAACCATTTTATAAATATATTTTCAAAATCTTACAGCACTTCCCAACATCTTTTCGGAATTTGTAAGCATTTATGATGTCGAATTTATTGAACATGGTAATGTCAACCGCTCTACGTGGTCCCTCGTCCACTACCAATGCAAGCAATAATGAACTATGAAGAATAAAAAAGAGAAGAAATGTGAATGACATAATTTTCATTGGGTCGTGATTTTGCTCATCGGTACGATTTACCTTTATCCAAGGGCGATGGCAAGTGGAGGTCAGTTGAATCTACATAAATAAATACATTTGCCTAAGTTTAATAAATAAAATAATCGTTAACTTCTACGGAATCATCTATTTGTTTTATCTTTTAAAACAAGTTTTTGTCATGAAAAATTTCCTTTTTCTTTTAATAACATGAAAATGTATTTGAACATTTGTTTTCATTTTTGGATCTGTATCATCCAATTAAAAGTAGGTGTATTTTATTATTGTTTGCACACATTTTTAAAGACAGTAAATGTAATAATTTGAGTATAATGTAATTCGCTATCTGTCTCTGAATAACAGTTCAATCAACTAAATATACAAAAGAACTAATTTAAATATGCTCCTCAGATGTATATGATATATCTTATATGTTAATGTAGAATAAATATTAATTACAATACACAAACTAAAATACTAATTTAACCAATATAAATTTGAAGGTAAAGGTAATTATTTTGAAGAGAAAATGTAGTAAAGTAGGATAAAATAGAAATGATAGATAAGGGCTTCCGCATGGTAGCGCAACCGCCGTAAAAAAAAAAGAAAAGGAAAAAAAGAAAAAGCAAAACACAGAGAGATTCCCTGGAATCTACTCAATCTGTTGTGTTCAGTTTCAGTTGAGTTGCGCCAATTTGACTTGTTCTCTCTCTGTCACCGTGAGTCTCTTCTCTTCATTTCCATTCTCAATTGCCTTTTTCTTTTTTCTTTCACCGTTTCCCGCACTCTCTATTAACCTCTTCATTTTCTGCTCCATTTCACTACGTGCATTCATTTCCATATTTTTTTTTTTCACAATAATCTTAACGTCGTACAATGTTTGAGCACCTCATTGTTTACAAGACAACCTACGTGAAATACTTCTTGCACATGTCTTCGGTTTAACGACCGTAGCTGGATTTTTTTGTTTTTTTTTGTTTTTTTTCCTTTGTACACGAAATAATTATTATTATTATTATTATTATCATGCTCGTCAAAAAATAATAACAACATTAATCCTATCATGAATTTATGACAATGAGTCTTCCTTATACTTAATTTTGCATCATATTTTTAATTTCTCAACCATAATACTAATGGGTGGTTGGTTTTTTAATGTTCCTTTTGGAGGTGTTGCAAGCATGAAGGACTGGTTGTTTTTTGACAATAATTTTAATGGTTTGTCGGACGATGTTCTTGATGATGTCATGGACTTGGAGCTTTTCGATTTGCCCCTTGAAGATGTGGAAACTGATGATGGTGTGGAACAAGATTGGGATGCTCAGTTCAGATTCCTTGAAGAGCCATCACTGGGAATTTTTCCTCTACAATCGTCTCAGCACTGTGCTCATACTCAAAAGGAGAATGTGAAAGTCCAAACCAGATTCTCTGCTTCTGTGAGTTTCTTGCCCTCACTTACGCTCCATGAATTTATGCCTTTGTCATGTTTCCCTTTGGCAGAGGGAAACTCCAGTTTTACTTCAATTAGGCTAAATTGTAGTATCTGATAAACATATTGTTACATAGACTCTGTTAATAGTCTTATTGATAATACTTTTGAACTATATTGAACAATATCTGATAAATATTAATATTTGCATAGTTTAATTATGTGAAACTGAAACATGAGTATCTCAACTTAGAAGCATACAATTTTTTTATTTGGGTCCTCTTTCACGCCACCACCCCCTCCACCGAAAGTTCGGCTAATAAAATGGCGATTTCATTTGCTAGGGTCTTTCATTTGCAGCCTTCACTGTAGACCTTTTTAATTGAAATGTTATTATAGTTATTTAGATGACTAGAAAACTTATTAGTATGAATTTTTAGTAGGACTGTGGATTACTGCAATGTTGTTCAGGAACTTTGTCAGATTGAAAAAAAGGAACATTGGAAATTCAAATAAAAAAAGTAAACAAGTGACTTTTAGTGAGTGAGAAGGGTGATTATGTTAATGTTTTAGCATCCTTTGACTCAACTCTGTGTTCTCTTGCCTGTTAGGGATGGATGCTTGTCAAACTTCTCTTTGGGTAGTTGGAAAGATTTGTTGAATAACTAAAGTCTAGTTTTCTTAGAATTTGGTTTGGACCTAACTCAATTCCACAAAATTGATGTGTAAAGTAAGGTTTACTATATACTCTAGTTTAACCATTTCCAAGTAGGGGTAAACCACCACCTTTGAAGTTGCAATTTAGGTAACTCCCAAAGAGGTTGCAACTTAGGTGGGACTAAGATGACTTTCCAATACAACCCCTCGTGTTCGAGACTTTCAGCCAGCATGGCAAATGTAAGTAGACCAATAATGGATTTTGATTTAAGTTAACCTCACAAACCCGTTCGTAAAGTGAGGTTTACTCTCTCGTATACTTTATTCTAGCTTTATCACTAGTCAATGCCAGATTAAACCAGTAACTTTGGGGTTGCAATTTAGAAAAACCTCCAAAAAGGCAATAAGTTAGGGGAGCTAAGAGTGACTACAATTAAGATAACTTTCTAACAATTGTAGAAGAAAAAATTGTGGTAAAATCATATGTTAAAGACTTGGTTTCCATACATTTACATGATAAGCAGGCTAAGAAACACAAATACTTCAAAAGTGGCATACCTTTATTTGATACTCACGTGTATGGTTTTTCTAGTTAAACATCCAAGGAGTATTGATCGCAGTCTTCTTACAAACAAATTAAAAGAATTCCAATGTTGACTGCCTAACGTAATACTAGACCATCTAACACCAAAGAGATGATAGTATCGATAGGGGAAAGTTAACTCCAAGTTGTCTCCCAACGAATCCAATAGTGAATTCAGTAAATCAATGTTCACAGCTTATTTGTAGCAAAGAAAGTTAGTAATAACTATAAAGAAAATAGGGGGTTTTGATGATTATTGTGCAGGAAATTAAAATAGATGATGAAAAAATAATAAGTTCTTTCACAACAAATTCTTTCTTAATTTTCTTAAGATTATTATCATTCAATTCTCTTTACAGAGTTAAACTCAATCAAACAAGCACCAATCAAATTCAATAAAATTTTATTAGCAAAACAAGCGTCTACTGATATATTTAATATCTCACCTCGTCTCTAAGCATATACTCAATGAGATGTATATCTTTTATATCTTAACTAAGCGTACAAGAAATTGATTAAGACTAAGCGAATTAACCAAGAACTCTTATTAAGAAAAAAACAATGAATTCTCAACAAGCCTTAAAAAACAAGTACTTTTCTAAAAACATATTTCAAAAAGACCAACAATATAACACAATTGTTATATAGAGAATGTAAAGAACAAAACTTTATTAAACAAAAACCTTAGAATTCATTATGAAATCACAAGAGAATCAACACAAAGGAATTTAACCTTCCATGATCAAGGTACTAAGAATTACAAAAGAAAATAAAACTAGAGTTTATGTTATGCAGCAGTGTCTCCCTTTTCATGCCTTCTCTAACCTGTATTTATAATCTCCTTTTCTTTATGAAATTAACTCAGAATTAATTCTTAGATATTATCCTTGCACTTATCAGATGTTTTCTTATGTGTCAAAGAATAATTTTGTAAATATCTTCTTTCTAGTAAAGTTGTACATATTCCTTCTCCCAATTTCTTTCAGATATTTTGTTTTCAAATTCTGTTCCAGATACCAGCTCATAATATACAAAAGATATTGCAAAATATTTGAAGAAAATTTGCTCTAAATCAAGTAAGAATTTCAAAGGATCATCTTTATAGAAAATATGAATAATATCTTTGTAAATAATTGATGATATTAGGATTAATTAGATTGATTCTACATTTATGTTATTAGCCTAAAATAAGGTAATTGTATGTATATTTTGTAATTATATTCTCTCACCTATAAATTGAAATTAAATAGCTCATAGGTGTAAAAATTTTTAGAAATGGTGTTTGTTCTTCAATATCTGTTTTTCCCTCTTTTGTTTTTCACATCATTATTCATGTCGAAAACTCTGTTCATGCTGCCAACATTGTTGGTGTCAAAAGTACGGTTCATGCTGAACTTTTTGTCTATCCTCTATTTAGGTGACTGTTCTTGTTTGATTAGCTATTTTTTGTTTGGCTTGTTATATTCTTTGTATGGCTTGTTATAATTTTTGTCTGGCTTGTTATATTCTTTGTTGGAACTTTGTTTGTACCTGTTGGGTAGAGTTAACTTCTTGTGTGGATGAAGAGAAGAAAGGAATTTCTTCAAAAACAGTGACACTGCAGACATGTAATGCCTTTTTTGTGTCAGGTGAATAACATCGATACTCCTTTTGAAGACAAGAATATATGGAAAAGACACATTTGATAGCTCGGGCTGAAAGTTTATCTTGAGACACATCATGTGCAAAACACACAACTAAAAGACTCAAGGAGAAATATGAAACAAAGGTTTATTTGGAAACAGAATGGAATATGGAAATTTATTGTCCAAAGAAGAAGAGGACATTCTATTAATAAGATAATAGGCAGTAAGAAAGGCATCACCCTAGTGATGGACAGGTACATTGGTATCACAGTTCCAACTAAGTGTCTATGAGAACATGTGGACTAGTGTAAAATGTCGTGAGTTTAAAAGAGTGAAAAAAACCAGAAGAAAAATATTCTTTAGCATTATCACTCCTTAAGATTTTGATCACTTGGCCAAATTGGTTCTTGATTTCATTAAGGAAAGACACAGGTACTCACAAGTTTAGGCTGGTCCTTCATCAAGTAAACCCAAGTATAACTAGAATATTCACCAATAAAAGTGACAAAATAATGAAACCCGAAGGATGAAACTCAACTTGGACCCCAAATATCAGAATGAATTGTAGAAACAACAGAGTTGTATCTTGATTCTATTCCTTTTGGAAAAGAAGACTGAATATGTTTTCCTAGTTGACATGACTCACATTCTAAGACTTGAAGTTTGCTAAGTTCAGGAATCATCCTTTTAATTTTGATAAATGTGAATGACCAAAACAATTATGTAGAAGCTTGGGAGATGGGGATGCTAAACAAGACATTGATGGTCTAGTGCCTAGATAGTAGAGTCCTCTAGATTTATATCCTTAACCAATCAGTCGGCCTGTATTACGTCCTTGTATAACAAAAGAATTTGCATCAAAGGTTTTTAGAGCAATTTAAAGATTTAGTTAATTGACTTATGGAAATTAGGTCAAAAGGACAATTAGGTACAAAAAAAACATGTTTTAGGTTTAAAGACTGCGAAAGGGAGATTTGACCAACTCCTTGAGAAATAACTCTTGATCCATTGGCTAAATTAATAACATGAGGAATTTTAGGATGAGAAATGGAAGAAAATAAGGAAGTATTACCGGAAATGTGATCAGAAGCACTTGAGTCAATTATCCATAGGCTTGACATTCCAAAGTTTGATAGATGCAAGCTGTTTACAAAATAGTGAAAGACTGTGATTGGCTGCTGGACTTTAAATTGGGATATTATTGAGATTCTTCATTAGAAATATCTGGTTCAACCTTGTTAGATTGGAAGATGTTTGTTGTCTTGCTAGGAAAATCATGTAAGGAGAAGCATTTACTTTGAGTGTGACCAATTCTCTTACAAAAGGAACACTGAGGATGTTTGTATCCATTTTGAGTAAAGGAAAGCATATTAAAGAAAGAACTCGCCATCAATCAGAATTTCAGCAACAATCTACACTCCACAGCCAATGCCAATTGTAAAAGTTGGCAAATAGTGGTGGAGGAAGAGTATGAGATAGAAAAGGAGAGAGGAGCCTCTCAACCAAAGCTGAAACCAAAGAAACAAAGGTTGAAACAAGGACAAGGAGCTCCGGTGAGCCTTGTGGAGAAGATGCAGAGATGTTCCGATGATGGGGAGGTGGCTCGTGATGGAGATGATGTGCGTGGTAGCACATGACCAATGGATGTGACCAGGTGGGTTGGACATCGCACAATGAGATGTACCACAGATTCGGTGGACGTTGTAGTAAAAGGTGGTCGATGGTGGACGACAACAAAATGCAGTGTTTTCACTGTATCTCAGTGAGACTAGCGAGACTAGGTGTTCATCGTAACAAAACAATGATAAGGGAGAGACGGAGGCAGTGAAGGATGATGATGGACAACCACAAAACTAGCAAAGTGGGATCGACCTGCTTTGCTACCAACTTAAGACTGAAAATATGATAAAAAGAGCTTAAGAGATTGATTATCTCTCAGCTGATCTTTGTTATCTATAGAAGAAAAAATACATCAAGAACACCATAAGGTACAAGAAATTAATGCTAATAATAATAAGTAAACAAGTCATATAGCAGTTTTCCAACACAAGTACTTACTCCCTATATTTAATATCTATTCTATCACTTTTCTTCTTTTTTGTGTAGTTTGGTTTCAAACTTGAATCATAAAAGAGTTGACTGTTTTGGAGTTAAAGGTATGCTTAAAGTATTTTTTGGTTTCTTGATGTGCAAAATCATAAACTTATCTTGTAAGCATAATTTGGAGAGTATGATAGTGAAAAACTGAAATCTGTTTCAAAATTATCTTGGTACTCATGCCTCTTAACTTTATGGGTATTGCCCTCAAAAAGTGACAGTAGTTCTATGCAATGATTGTAAGTTGGAGTGTTTTGATTATTTTGAATGATGAGTATATGCATTCATATAAAATAAAGTAAAATATGTGTTCTTGGATCCTTTCGAAGTAGATGGATTGATGTGTCATAGTGTGCTTGAACTTGACATATGAACACTATAATGCATAATCCTTATCTTGGTCAGAGCCTTTCCAGTCTATATGGATTTAAATTTGGGAAACTTCATTCATGGAAAGGTTGCTGAGAACAAACCGTGTTTTTTTCTCGTGTTTGTGGTGGAAGATTCATGTTTTTTATGTGATTTCTGGAAGCTACCCAGACTTGCTTTCTTATCGAACCGAATAGTGTAGCAGAACTCATGTTTTAGATTAGATTCCAAACACACACCAAGCTAAGACAGATTTCAGCACAGATTATGTAAAAAAGTGCCTCATGGAAAGGATTAAGTTGTATTATACAGTTTGTTAAGAAAAAATAATAGCCGAGCCTGCACAAATCAGAAACTGTAACTGTGATAGTTGGTTTTACTGACAGGTTCTTTTCTGTTTCTTGATAGTATTGACTTTGTGCCATGACTTCTGATAATTCAGTAACACACATCTTTGAGCTTTAGCATTGCTTTCCGGTGAATATCTTTGGCACACACATGTAAATGCTGGAAGATATTACCTGATGCTCTTGTCTCATTACTCAAAACATCAAGGAATGTTGAAATTTATCCTGTTCTTGTATACATACACATATTAACTGTGTGGATCTGATTGTTTCTATCTTTCTGTGGATTTGATGTGTTTTCCTATCCAGAAAGTCTCTTTCAATGGAAAAGATTTGCACCAATTCCGAACCAACAGCCCAGTTTCTGTTTTTGAAAGCAGTAGTAGTTCTCCCTCGGTTGAGAACTCTAACTTTGAGTTACCTGTTATCCCAACAAAGCGTCCCCGAAGCAAACGCAGGGCTCTCTCAAACATCAACCTGCTATATTCCATTCCTTTCATCTATACTTCACCAGCTTTTCAAAAATTTCAAAGGACAGCTATCTCAAAATCAGAGTTAGAAACACACCCATTTGAGAAATTTTCAAGCTTGGTAAAAAAGCAGAGGAAAAAGAATACCGCTTTTCTAGAGATGAAGAGATCCTCATCAGAGGAATCAGTTGCAGTGAGAAAATGCTTGCATTGTGAGGTGACAAAGACACCACAATGGAGGGAGGGACCAATGGGTCCAAAGACCCTATGCAACGCTTGTGGAGTTCGGTTCCGGTCTGGCAGGCTCTGTGCTGAATACCGGCCTGCAGCTAGCCCCACTTTTTTAGCAGCATTGCACTCTAACTCTCACAAGAAGGTCTTAGAAATTAGGAACAGAGCCACTCAGGTGACAGTTAGATAAACCTTCTTGAAAATTCTCTACGATTGTGTTGTACTAGGTTTTATTGAGTGGCAGTCCTAAACAGGATTCTCCTTTGTTATTGTTTTCCATTTTTTATGGTCTAATCTTAATCTTAGATTGCTTTTAGCAGATTAGCATGATTTGTTTTATGTAAATTGATTGCAAGTGGCTTCACTGCATTGTAGGCTACAAGGAAACAGTGTTGAAAATTCTGAGAGAATTAAATAAAAGGCCAAACTTAGATGTTGTTGCTTATGTGTTTTGGTTATGTTATTCAATTAGAATTGTAGTTTCAGTTTAGCCATTTGTAAATTATTTTGGTTTAGCGGATGAAAAACAGATGAGTAGATATAAATAATTTGTTGTTTCGTTATAGGCATGTAGAGGAGAATTAATTTTGAGACGGGGTTATCCTTCTCAACTAAATATTTTTAATTTTATTTGATTTTGTTTAGTTTCTTTCGTTAGTTTTATTTGACTTAATCATGTTTTTAATCCTTAAAAATTTCGAACAATTCTGGCTTTTTATTCCAAAAATTTGAAAAGGCATTTTTTATTCTCTCAAAAATGGGAAAATGTGAGTTTAGTTTGTAAATACTAAATAAAGGACTAAAATGAATGTGTCGTAATTTAAGGAACTAAAAAAATATTTATGCTAAATATCAGAATTAAGAATATAATTAAACTCTTTTATATTCGTCATTCGTTCTTTTATCTGTCAGGTCTATGCACGGAAAAACAAAACGGTTGCGTGTATTCAGGTAATTTGCGACTTAGTTGAAAATGTTTTATAAATAGAAACGGTTGAATTAATATTTTTAATCTAATGGGCTTTAGTTTTCAACTTTTTCTTCTTCCATCCCAGTAATTTCTAATTGTATCTTCATATTTTTAAAATGATAACTTTACTCTTCACTCTTCGGTTTTTTATCAGCCGATTCTTTTATTCTTCGTAAAAGAGACTCTTAGATTAATTGGTCCGAAATTTTTCTGAAATAAAATTTTTGGGAACATAATTTGTAAAACAGTTTTTAAAATATAATTTTTATAATACATTTTTCAGAATACTAAAATGCATTTTAAAATAAATCTTTCATAAAAAAATTTATAATAAAATTTTCAAAGTATACACGATATCTACTGAAAAAAACTTTTTAGAATAATAAATTTTGAAATGAACTTTTTAGAATAGGATTTTTAAAACAAATTTTTTGAAACATATATGATAATTATTAGAATGAGTTTTTTTTTTTTTTTTCTTTAGAACGAGTCTTTCATTTTCTTCTTCTGGAAGAGTGCAACGGAGAATGGAGGTGTAACGACAACAATGACAGAAGGAGAAGGAGAAAGATATTTTTGTCTTTTTCTATTAGTAAAGGTGCAGTTAGTAACAGTGGGAGTGAAAGAAAAAAAAGGCCTAATCTCATATGTACTCTGGGTATATATCTAAAACTACGGACCTTTTAAAGACTGGTCCATTAGGACTTTCATAGAAAATGGGAGATGCTTTTATCAGAAGAGCCAAAAAAAGAAAATAATAATAATAACAATAATTAAAAATCACTTTACACCATGAGTGCATTATTTATTTCCTCTTCTAATATTAAAACTGGCATTGCTGAATGCTGATGGGCAAGCATTTAAGAAAGGTTAAAGATTTTGAATTTATTTAAATCTGGTTTTTGTTTGATGCATTTTGAGGAAATAACCGTGAATTGCAATGTTGCTATGCCCTATCAATTAAGGAGCTGCTTGCCCTAGCTTCCACTCTACCTCTACACTCTAAACACACTACAAATACATGCCCTAACCTATCACTAGAGCATCAAAGCACATGCATTATTAATCATAATCTATGTCAATAGCCTTCCATCCTCATCTCCATTCCACAACTTTCTATTTTCAGACACCAACATTCTCCCAATTCTTTCTCCATATATAACACTTATTCTGCCTATATGCCCTACCCTATATTCATCCCTACAAAACTCAAACTACACATCTTTTGGCACTATATTCAATTCCAACAATAAATTATGTTCAAGTTGCATCTTTAGTTTCTTGCTTCAGTTTCATCCTCATCATGTAAATCATTAATGTCCCTTCTCCTTGGCTAAGCTCTACAAAGATATCTAATTAATTAACACGGTTCAGCCAAGGGAGAGGAAGACTTCTTGCTCATATGAGGTGAAAATAAACAAAGAAATTTCTCAGTACAAATTAAATCAGAAAAGAAAATAAAAGTTGAATTTTATTTTGATGTAAAGGTGTTTGTTTAATATTATATAATTTATATATATATATATATATATATATATATATATATATATATATATATATATATATATATATATATATTTTTTTTTTTTTTTTTTTTT
>Ga0099824_1003747_pt1 | contig 22128 bp, 7 predicted proteins | sample SiratrowhiteBW_FD_76837 | JGI IMG/M metagenome (GOLD analysis project Ga0099824, IMG submission 76837) | Root nodule microbial communities of legume samples collected from California, USA - Siratro white BW | ecosystem: Host-associated > Plants > Roots > Nodule | place: USA: California... | reverse complement strand
TAAATTATAAAAAATTATTTATAGCTATAAATTATTTTTTTTTACTTTTTATTATAAGAAAAAAATTTTGAAATATTTGTTTTTATAATTTAATTTATGATAAAAACAAATATTCAATTTATAACTATAAATAATTTTTTATAATTTAATTTATGATAAAAACAAATATTTCAATTTTTTTTCTTATAATTTAATTTATGATAAAAACAAATATTTCAAAATTTTTTTCTTATAATAAAAAGTAAAAAAAAATAATTTATAAAAACAAATATTCCAAAAAAAATTCTTATAATAAAAAGTAAAAAAAATAATTTATAGTTATAAATAATTTAATTTATAATAAAAACAAATATTTCAAAAAAATTAGTTTAGTAGCAAAAGTGTTGGTGTCCAGAATCGAGGTGAAGATCCTTAAGTGTAAAACTAAGGTAATAATCACCACTACACCACAGCAGCGGGTTGTACCACCCGCAACACAAATTTTTTTTTTAAATACATTGCGAGTTCTACAACCTGCAATGCAAATTTTTTTCAAAAAAATTTTGTATTGCGGGTTGTAGAACCCGCAATGTATTTAAAAAAAAATTATATTGCGGGTTGTATAACCCGCAATGTAAAAGGTGCAGAAAGTATAATTGTGGGTTGTACAACCCGCAATGTGTTTATTTTTTAATTGTATTGTGGTTTGTGCAATCCGCAAAGTAGAAAAAAATGAATGATAATTACCATAAATAAAGGTTATTTTCGTCTTTTCCTCAAAGCTAAAATGGAAATATTTTTAAATTATGGAGGTGCAGGAAGAAGTCACCATGGAGGTGTAGGAAGAATCACTCTAATTCTCTACTAGCTGAATTAGATTTAAGCTACATAAGGACAAAGAATATGGAATATGTTTCGAAATCCCCATCCAAATATGTAAATAGGATAGCTGCTAAAGAATTGTGTGGAGAACTCTAGATCTCACCTAGAACCCAAGTCACAATCATAAAAGATCAGATTTTTTAAAGCTCATCTGGGTCCAGAAGTGTCCAATGCACCCTATAAATTCAAATGCAAACATCAGCTTCTCAATGTTCTTTGCCATACCATAGCATTGACATCCCTCTAGCATCTTTGCCTAAGAGAAAAATGGCCTCAACTGTAGTACCAAATATGAGTTTCTATGCCCACACTTCATCTATGCCCACAAAATTGCTACCATTGTCAAGCACAGGAAATAGAACTTTCTGCAACAATGTAAAGGCTAAGGCAGGAGGTGAAGCAAGTTTGCAGAAGTCACAGCAGCAATTGCAACCAAAGATGAAGGTGCCACAAGCTTCACCTAAAGGTAATTGAAGATTAATGGTTCATAATTTATTTTCATTCCTTCATTAGACATTGAACATAGTGATATTGACAAATGACAAATGATTACTCTTCATGCAGTGCTGTTGAACCAATTTCCAGTAGCAAGGACTGTGCAGCAAATGATGGACACAATGGAGAGGATGGTGGAGGATCCCTTAGTTTATGCTAGCACTTCACCTTGGATAGTTGCAGGAGATGATGAATACAGTAAGGGAAAGATTCCTTGGGCAATAAAGGAAGGCCAGAAGGATTACAGAATAAGATTCAACATGCCAGGAATGAACAAGGATGACGTCAAGATATGGGTAGAAGAGAACATGCTGGTGGTGAAGGCCGAGAAGACACTCAAAGAGCACCATGAAGATCAGGCAAACAGTAACGAAGAAAGAAGTACAAAATATGAAGAAGATTGGCCTGCCAATAGCTATGGTAGATATAACCACAGAATAGCCCTCCCAGAAAACATTGAGTTTGATAAAATTAAGGCACAGGTCAAAGATGGAATTCTTCATGTAACAATTCCCAAAGCCAACACCTCCGCAAAAATAATTAACATAGATGTACAGTAACTCTAAGCTCAAAATAAAGTTTGTTCACCGCTACATTAGTTTTTGTCATTTAATTTCTGATATGAAGGATAAAATGAAACCTTATTCTCTCGATACAACCATGCTGACATAATTTCAGTAGGAATTTCTCAAAAAGAAAACACTAAAAGTAAATCACTGTTGATGGTACAAAAAGGTTTACACAATAAATCCCGATCAAGTCAATAAACACAATACGAGAATACATTCCAAAGGTTCATGTTATTTCTCGTTAGTGATGTCATGCACAATCAAATGCAAGTAGCCAAGCAAGGCAGATTGAGCCATGCAGCCCCATTTTGTGTTCACAAAGTTTACAAGAATCTGGCTTACAGATTAGCAAAACACACAGAGGTGATTCGAAGTTAGCAATCTCTTTCTGCCTTCAAACAAACACTGGCAAATAGCAGAATGGTGTAAATGGATTTCAAATGCAGTTCACACTTCATCCATTAGTTACACCTTTACTTTCTGAAAATGTAGGTCGGTATCACGTGCACTTCACACTGTATCCATTAGTGACTCCTTCACTTTCAGAAAATGTTGATTGAGAACTTCTTTGTAGAAAGAACAATCAATTAGGATGGCTTTTTCTTTCTGCTAGTTTGTGAGATGCGCTTCAGCACTTGAGTTTCCTTTTTCATTCCTCTGTAATACAAAAGACAAACATTAATTGGAGCCATTATTCAGTTTCCTAAATTAAGGTTGTGAGTGAGAAGCTTTGAAGTAAGTACCTCCGATATAAGTAAATGTAGAGATAGTATAGTAGCAGCAGTATCACAAGCAAAATAGACACAAATATGTAGAACACATTTGTCTTCTTCTGCACATGTCAATAAATCAGTTATTGAAAATTTTCTCTTAATTTCATCCCTGCAGCTTGACTTCAAGGGAATTGTATTGCACAGATATTTTTCCATCACTCCACCACAAAGTTGCAAATATCATGTTCACCTTTCATTGTCTTCTTTACACTGAGAGATCTATATCCAAAGTAAGATCCCTTGTAACAAGTAAATGGGATCTTTTATAATTTTCTTTCCAGTTAGCTATACAATTTGTCAAATTACATTCTCCCAGTTTTCAGAATCCTTAACCACAAATAAGGATTTCTGAAAACTGAGCATGGCTCGTATAAGAAATTGTATAGAGTTGTACAGGAATCATAGGCATACAAAAAAGTAAGAAGTGATTTGAAAAATATAAAAGCAAAGGAATCATAGGCATACAAAAAAGTAAGAAGTGATTTGAAAAATATAAAAGCAATTATGGATTTCAGAATTACCCTGCGCCCTCTGGAGAAAGGTTGCCTACTTCCAGTGCAGCTGTGAGCATCGCAGAATTGGTGCAAGAACAATTCTGTCAAAGTTTCGACATGAGAAAGCAGTTTCACAAACCACCATAAATGCACAACATTTTGCAAATATGAAGAAAATATTGTAATACCATGAAGTCGGCTTGTCACAGGACCCTCATTAATTGGAAAACAGCTGTCGGCTAAGCTCTATGAAGAAAAGGTACGTTAGAAACACAAAAATTTGGTTACATTTTACTGTAAATGAATAGACACCAAAGCACACCTCACATAGATGTTTATTTCTTGCAGCAGCGGCAGGATTGCACTTTGATTTTTTTGAACCAGAATTCATTTCATGGTCACAGTGCAGTGCACCACATACATCTGCTAAGCACTGGCTTTCATTCTGGATTCAACACAACTATCTCATTTCAGTAATTAATGCTATTGCATCACAGATCGAGCAGAGAAAGCTACCAAAATTCTCATCTTTTGGGTTGCTACTACAAAATTTTCAAAGCTAAACATAGTAACATCTTACTGAAATATGAAAGCGCCGTGAACTATCATTTAATTTTGATAGGGGCAACCGTACAAATCAATCCAACAAGTATTTATTCCCTAAATGATAGGACTGGATCAGATTTGTGAATAAAAATGTGAATCTTTATCGATGGACCTAGTTTGCAATCCTTCCTAAATGTTGGTAGAGTACCGATAACTGAAACTATACATAGAATAGTAAATTTCCTGGATATTTGAGAGAGACCCAACACTCTCCCTATACATAATACCAACTGATCAACTAAGTCCTTCTCTCAACCCCTCTTCCTATTTATAGGCAAACATGCCTTATTACTATAATTATCCTAGTCCCAACTACCTGAGCCACAAATATAACTGGCAAATAACTAACTACTAATGGGGGTACCTAATACTACATATTTTGTTGTGCTTCTAGGTCAAGAGGGATAACTCTCAAAACAAAGAGAGTGCTTAAAGAAACTCAGCTCAAATTATGAAAGATAAAGCAAAGATTTGAAGGTGTTGTTATTTTTGGGAAGTAAGGTTTCAGGGTTTGGCTCATTCAATAAACTATTTCAGTTCGTTTTACCACCAACCCACAAACTTGATTTAGTATTTTACTTTGTCCTGGACATGAATTGAGTCCATTCTTAAATGGGCTTGGCTTAAAACTCAGACAAGGCCGAAACAAGCATGTTGCACAGCTTGACCAGCAGTATCCTCACAGCAATGATAAGAAGTACAGGAGTTCAGTTTGGCAATATTACAACTCCACATTCCTCACGAGATGACCATAATAATGTCTCAAAATACAATATTCATTTACTAAATAGTGACTGATGGCATTTTGATTATTCAGTTCAACCCAATTTGTACCTTTCCAAATATATTTTAAACATTTTTGAAGAAGAACTATCTACCAAATGAAAATAGCATATGTTATCAAATAAAAAAGTATTGAAGAAGAAGTATCTACCAAATTAAGAAAATTGGAGTGTCTGTTATCAAAATGCTGATCGAGATGTTTCTCTTCATAGAAACTTTTCTTACAGTACCCACATTGCCATTCATTTATATCTAGATGAAACTTGTGCTGCTCCTGATCTCTGTATATGTCATTGTCAGGGTGAAACCTACACCTTTTTGGAATATGATATTTTTCTTTCTCCACAAAGGGCATCAAGTACTGCAGCGAAGATCATATATCAGGAGAATATACATTAATATCAACGGGAGTTATCTGTTTGGATATATTCTAATACCTCTTGAATGATCTTCCAAGCTGTTCTACTTCTTTCTCTAGAGCAATGTATTTGATGATCACCACCCACCTGATTCAAAATTCTGAACAGTTACATCATATATTAGCCACACCAATTCCTGAATCTTGGAACAAGAAGCAAGAAAGGCACAAAGATAGACCAAAAGAAAGTAAAAGAAGGAAACAAATAAACAAAGCATACTAATTACAGACGTGAAACAAACCGACAAAAGTTTATCATGGACGACTCACACTATTTTAATTATTTATTTCCTTGCCCTTATCAATTACTGGATAACCACGAAGTGAAGCAGTTAACCCCAAAATGAAAGCTAAAAATGGTGTTCGACTGGTTCAAAATACTCAAAGTTCAAAACTCACTCACCTTCCAGAACTTGAATCTGCATAACCCTGTACGAAGAAACAATTGAATAGTTATTTTTATACTGTCATGAAAATTAGAAAAAAATAGCTGCACAAGTTTGGAAATTGGAACTAAAAATAAACAAATCAAAACCAGGACCTAACTTTGCAGCTGAAGATAAATTGCAAAAAACGGCTCACAATTCTAATTTCAAAAGTTCCTACTTCTACGGTGATTCATGCAAAAAATATGCCGATCAAAATTAACATCCGAAAGAAAGGTAGCTAGAAAATAAGAACAAAAACACAGCATGAACTTCTCATTTTTTTCTCTAGTACAAAAATTCACAAATTAATCCATTAATTGCTCCAGAAACTGGACCAATTCCTTACACATCACAACTCCATTCTATGGCAATCCAAATTCAAGCGATCCAAAATAGTCCACGGCAACAAAATGAAACTTTCAGCAAAAAAAATAAAAAAAAAATAAAAGAGATAACCACGTAATGAAAGTAAGAAACACAGCATGCAATGCTCAGTTTTCATTCCTCAAGTAGAAAAATCAAACAAGAACCAATTGATTTGTGCAGAGAAAGAACCAAGAATCCTCAAATGCTTGGATCTCCATTCTGTGCCAAGAATAATCCAAATTCACACAAACCAAACAGCCAAGGATTAAATTCAGCAAGATCCCTACCAGAAAAAAAAAAATTGGTATTTCCAATAATTTGGTAAAACTGACAAAAACACATAAAAGGGTCATTTTTTGTTTTTATAACTACATGGTTAGTGTACGAAGCAGGTGAGATTGAAGATACCCTTTTGAACTGCAGAGAAAAACAGAGGCCACAAAGAATGCAGAGAAGAAACAATCGATTATGCCAAACCCACATCTTCTTCATTCTTCTCTGATTTCTTGCTTTATTCAATGCAAATTCCTAACCGAAGAAAAAGTTTGAGAGTGGCACAGAAAATGTTTTGGTGCAATCTCCCCTAGGTACCAGAAACCCCCTGTGCAGCCACTATGCTTTAGCCTATCAGGCTTTGCCGCGTGGCAAACCACTGGAATTGGCACGCCGTTTATTTGACTTCCGCGGTCTAACCTTGTTGGACCTGTGATGTTCTTCTTTGCTGTTTGTAAGGTGATTTTAGCTAAAGAGAAAACACCATTACCTAACCCTCTCTAATAATAGTTAGGGTAAATATATATTTGTGGGCACCTCCAAAAATAACTATGTACATTAATACATGTTTATAATATCCAACAAAAATTTATATAATTAACATATTTTAAAATTTTAAAGGTAATATAGATAGAAGTTTAAGACTCATTAGTATATGATATTTTTATAATAACAGATATTATAAATGTGAAATGTTTATTAATGAAATATAAGTTATTAAAAAAAGGTATTTTGTTTATAACCTATAAAATTTGATGTTATTTTTATAAATAATTATTTTATTTAATGAAATATCTATCCATGTATCAGATGGTAAGGTTTTTATCATTGTCAGTTGATGAATTCTATCATTCTTTAGAGAATTTGATAAAGATTGATAATATTATAATTCAATCATTTGTCAAGAATTATATGTTTATCATTTCTCTTAACAAAGACATCTAAGGACTCAGAGTTTAAGGTGCATATTAACATCATTTGTCCTTATTTATGTGCTCTCAACTATAGGAAACTTAAGGAATTTGCAACTCCTTCTTATATGAAGCCTAAAGTTGCTCTTCAAAGTCACTCTTAAAGATTGGAGTTATGCTTTTAGCAAGAAGCGACTAATTCATAGAATATTGTATGAAGATGAAGTTGTTACTGCATAGAATGAAAATCTTGCTAGACACTTTTTAGGTACTTCTTCATCTTATGAATACAATGTTACTAGATATACTCATTAGATGACTTCACCACCATGTTTCTTCAAGAACTTGATTTTGCCTTATGGCAAATGGTTCAACATATTCCACATGGTGTTATATTAGTCACTACAACCTTCATCAGGTCTCTTTTGCTAAGATCAAGCTATTTCTGAATAAAGATGTTAAAGGTGTTGTTACACATAGATGCTTAAAAGAGGATTTGCCAAAGGGAAATATAATCTTCATTTTGGAATGGCATAAAGTGGCTATAAAGTTTTTACCTCTTCACAAGGTTGAAATAGAAGTTGTCAAGCTGAAGTATTGAAGATCTTAAATTTGTATATCAGTGCTTCCATTAAGCCTCTTGAGACGATTGTTGTTCCAGTACCTGAAGTTGTTGTCTCTTAATCCCCCGAAGTTGCTTAGGAGCATTCTCTACAAGAGACTAAAGAACATGTAGAGATCCCTCAATGCTTGGACACAGTGCTTTCTCCAAGACTAACTTCACTTCTTGTGTTGCTCGAGAAGCTCCAAATGTAATGTTCAACCAATGCAAATGATGATCCAACAAGCTTTACAAAGTGAAAGAGAAGCAGTCCAACAACAGTTAAGAGATATGGAGTAGTTTAACTTTCAATCCATTTATGAAATCTTATTTTCATACATATCAATTTCATATATATAAACATTTCAATCTATATACAAATCATATATCATCTTAAAATAGAGTAAATTTGTTAGGTAAAGCATAACTTGTTTGGTAGATTTAAATAAAAAATTAGTCAATTTCTTATATATTGAGATTTGTTAGGTGAATTTCATCTATCAAAAAAATCATCATACAAAACAAACAAAAACAACTCATTTCGCAATCACAAATATCATAAAGTCTTAAAAGTTAACATTTTCAAGATTTTTATTCAATTATAACATTCAACAAGCAACATAAGCTCGTACATCCTCCTCAATAAATGTATAATTTTGATATACACAAATAAGTTACACCTGATATTTAAGTTTTTTGAAGTCTACACTCTTCATGACTTATTTAGTTTTCATGTAATTTAGGATTACAATATATTAAAGGTGATATCAATTATCTTGAAATGGAGGTTAGGTGTGTCATGTCAATGTTACAATTGAATTATGACATTTAAGCTATTATACTTTAAATAAAATGAGTTATGGATAATAGTTTTTGACCCAACCTCAATCCAAACAACGTTCAAATATAGTTTAAAAAAACATTAAAAGAATAAAATAATATTTTTCTTTATCATATATAATGTTTAATTACATTAAAATCATATAACAAATAATTTCAATTTCAAACGTTATATAAACTACATTTTTATTTCAAGACTCCTTTCAGGTATGTAAATTTAAATTTCATCATCACAACAATAGGTATTTAATCTACTGTTTAACCCAACAAAAAATTCCAAACTTAACCCAACAAAAAGTCCTAAATCTCCTACATTTTTATTCCAAATCTCCTAAACTAGTCAAACAATAGGTATTTAATCTACTATTTAACCTAAAAAAAAATTCGAAACTTATTTTTCAATCTTTCATGTACCATTTAAACTTAACTAATTAAATTAGTTTTCCTTACTTAATAAATGTTTGTTGCCTAAAAAATAAAAAGAAAAAGAGTTAGAATATAAATCAAATTTTGAGTAAAAAGAGACACAGATAACCAAGAGAGATAAAAACAAGAAAAAAAAAATTAAGAAAACAAAGTAACCTTTGATGTTAAGTTAGCTCACAACAACAAAAATTTATCCTTAAAAATCCTCTTACCATAAAAAAGATAAGAATCAATTTCACTTACTTTTTCTTCCATCTCATGTCACTTTAATCAAGCTAATATTTCTACCACGCAATTGTTTCATTGGTAAATTTACTATTTTTATCGGTTTTTACTTTAAAAAATAAGTTATTTTTGATTTATTTTAGGTTAAAAATATGCTAAGCTGAGATATATGCTTTTTTTTTTCACAATAATATAATTAATAGGTTGTCAACCTATTGTCTTGATAATATAATTAAGTTTATTAAATTTAGAAGTGAACTTTCTTCACTAAATACATAATCACTAGTAAAAATTCTAAACGTTTTATTTATTAATTTACATATGAGTTTTTCTTATTTTGAAAATTCAATGAAACAATATTTTTTTAAATAATATGATTAAAATAAAATTAAATTAGTATAAATAAACTAAATTCAAATATCAAAATATAAATATCTAGCTTTATTTTGTAAAAAAAAAAAACAAATTTATTGAAAAAAAATTAAAGATCATATTGTTTTCATTTATTATTTACAGAGGACAAAATAACTTAAACAGACATTTATTTGAATGTTTATTTATATTTTCTATTTTAATTATAAAAAAATTTCAAATTATTTTAATCTATTTTTTGCTTTCAAATATTTGTATATAAACAAAGAAAAAAAATAGTTGTTTCTACTTGTACAAATCCTAAAATCAGGAAACAAAATTGAAAACAAAGTAGTACTTTTATAATTAAAAATAATATAGAAATAAAAATTATTAAGTAAAAGCATATTTTTCTTCACATTTAGTCATCAAAGAAGAGACTTTATGCTGGTTCAAAAATAATTATACTAAAATTTGGAAGATAAAATAATTTAAGATTTAGAGTTTAATTCGAGTTTAAGTTTAGGGTTTCCTAATCAAATATATCTTTATGAATTTGGATACAATGCTACTCTAACTAAATAATTGTGTTTGTATAGTTCCACGAAAAAATCATTATGTAATAATATCATCTATAATTTTTTCGTACAATTTTAAAAGTTGCTTTGAGAAGAGAAATAAAAAGAATGCAAATATAAAAGAAATAACTTGAAAAATCAATAAACATTTAATTATTTAATAAAATATAAATGTACCTGAAAATTTAATTATTTAATGTACGCGTTATTGAGTAGTTAATTTGACTATTTATGGAGCACGTGGTGAATGGTCGGTAACCAACATACTTTGTCACCAATTAGCTCATCATTATCCTTTCTCACTCATAATGTTAATTTCATTATTCACATTTTCTCCTAATTTTATTTTTCATAATTCATTAGGAATGACCAGATAAATATATGATAAATATATATATATATATATATATATATATATATATATATACATTTAAAAAAAAATTACTTCGACTATCTGATGGAATAAGTTGATTAAGCAAGTGGTGTTAATTACTGTAAATCTTTTAATTTATAATATTTATGGATAAAAAAATAATTTATGATCTTCTTTTGACCCATTCCTGGGCACATGCTCACAATAAATTTGACTTGGCCTGTAATTTGATTGGGTAAGGGTTATTGTACTTAATCATTTATTAACTCCATAATTGAAGGCTTCAATTAGCAAAATCCCTTTGGAGAAAATTATCTATTCATTTGGAAATAAGAAAAGGATAAGTTAGTGATTCACCAAATTAAGGACCACAAAAATTATTCTAATTGTCTTTTTTGATAATTTATATTTCTTACTGTAAATAAGTTAATTCTATTAAATAATATAATAATGTGATATAAGAATAAGTGGTACCAAATACTAAATTTTGTAAAACTAAATATTTAATTTTTGACATCCTAATTAACGGTGTACGGTTTTATTTTAATACACAATATAAAATAATATTTAACGAATAAATAATATATATATATATATATATGTATATATAATTATTAAACAGTAAAGTTTAGTCAATATATTATTGTCTGTATAAAAAAGGTTTAGAATATTTTTAATAAACCACAAATTACTTTTCAAATGATTTTTAAAATAAATATTATAAATCACTATTTATTCGTAATTTAACATTTAGTTTTATACATTCTATTATTTTTAAAATATTAAAATATGTAAATTTATGGTACATACTCTATGGTCACTATATTATAAACAACAAGAATAACATTGATAATAATAACTTTTATATTGATAATAATGCATTAAAATTAAAATAATGATCAATCAAGACAAAGTCATTGAATTATTCCAATAGTTAAAGGCTCTGTGTCCATAGGCTAATACAGTTTCTTCTCAACATATTCTAAGTTATTTAAATGTCACTGAACAAGATGTTAACAAGTTACACAAAATTTTATCATTTTACTAATCACCATCTTAATCAACATAATTTATAGCTACCAAGTAGCAAATAGAAAGAAAAATAATACCTTTCACTTTTTTTTTTCTTTTGTTTTGGACACAAACGGGACACATATTATAAACATCTAATTCTCTCATAAGTTTAGTCAATTTGTTTACAATATTGGAAAAAGATTATGATGGATGATATGCCAATTAATCTATGCTAAACCAGTAACAATAAGATTGAGTAATTTTTTTCATAAATGAAAAAAAAATGTTTATAAGATAAAAAATATTGTATGTTTAAATTAGAAAATATTCATTTAAATAAATTTCAATATAAGAACTTTTATGGGAGAAAAATAGAAAAAAATTGACAATAGGAAAATTATCTTGCATTTAGAAGTTATTTTAGACAAAACATTAAAATAAATATAATTTTTTTATTATATTGTGGTGAAACATATTTTATTATTTTTAAGTAACAATTATATAGAAATTGTTATATACATTTTAAAATAAATATTAAAAAAACACAATAGACCCAGATTATTTTATTGAAAAAATTCTATAATATACTTTTGCTCCAACGTATGTATCATTTACAATTTAACGCTTTGTTTGTCTGTGGGCCTGAACAAACGCTACTTTATCCGTTTTTCGCTTTTCAATATATCTATATAAGCAAGTAAAAGTCTTTGACTTTTTGTATGCCAAACCAGGATCCATAAGTAAAAACTATATCCATGTTATCTATCAATTTTAACATTAAAAAGAAATAATTTTTTTTGCTACCGTAATTATTTTATATTATTTATTTTCAAATAATGCTTATTAATATTAATTAATAATATATCCTACAATTAACATCATAAATAATACATAATAGTCAATTTTTTTTTACTATTTATACTATTAAAAATGTGTTAATTATTGTAAGAAAAGTTTAGAATACTATTATTTTAAAATAAAACTCTTTGATCACATTTTATGTTCCTGAATAAAAAAATCAAAAGTTTTGAAGCAGCTTAAGCATTAACCTGGTCATCACCATCACCACCACTTTCTTATTATTCTTGTACTTAGTCTCTTCTTCTTCTTCTTCTTTATCTTTATCATTGGATTGAACTTGGACTTGTTCTGTTTCTTTCACAATTCACTCTGCAATTGCACTCTCTTTCTCGATCTATTTAACCGTTTATATATGCTTCTTCTTGTGCTAGCTGAGAAGAAAAAAACTGTGTTGTGCTGTGCTGTGACTTAACGTGCGCACCTCTGGCGTAGGAAATGGAGCCTCACGCGACTTCTTTCGTGTCCAAGGCGCGCATCGCGTTCCATTCCGCTGCAGCCAAAGCGGAGCGTGTTCTAATGGACTTCAAAACCGATCGAGGTGAGTGCGAGTGTTCCGTTGTTTTCTCTTTCGTTATTGAAATGCGATTCTTGTTTTTTCTGTTTTGGAATTTTCGATTGTTTTGTTTTTCTTTTAATTATGCGGAATTAGCATTGACGCGGTATTTTGATCGGTGAAGATTCCGATAAGCAATTTCACGACGAGTTAGGGAGGCGGCGGGGCGATGAATCTACTCGGAGCGAGCACGAGTCCAAGGTTTGAAGATGCATTCCTTTACTGTAATGCGTGGATTGAGTTTTTTTTTTTGTGTGTCTGTAATTGGTGTTTTGAAAACATAGATTTTGAGTTTAATTTTTTTTTTTAAATCTAATTTGTATATTTGGGTTTACGGGATAATGTATGTGGTACTGATTTATTTCACTTCCGTGGGTGCCGGATTTTTCTCCCTTAAATTATGAAATGGAACTATATTTGTTATTTTTTTTTAATTATGAAATGGAATTAGATTTAGTTGATTTTAATTATAGCTAAAGTTTGAAAATGAAAATTAAGAATCTGTGTTTGTTTGGATTAGCTTATTTGGAGGTAGTTGTTGGTTGGAATTATGTTATTTTTTGGCTGAAAAATAAGCTACACTCATATGTGGAAGTTTGACACTTTATGTAACTAATGAAAATAAGTTATACGTCCTCCCTTGTGGGAAAGCATTTTAATTTTAATTAGTTTTTTTTATAAATGTCTGAAAATAGGAAATAGAAAAAAAATGAAGTGATGTTTTTGTAATTAGTTGTGAAGGATAGAATCTTTTTTGTCCTGAAACCATACAGGTGCTTATGGTTCTAAATATCTCATTGGGTAGAGATGATCAGCACAACTCTTGTTTGCTTGTGTTATGTACGGGATGACTGCAATTACTTGCGTAACTTATACTTCTGTAATTGAATGATGTAGTTTATCAATGAACTGAAGCATATAAAGTGGAGACCTCCGCATATAGGAACAAAGCAGGATTGGCAAGACAAAATAAACAACATTCGAAAAGGGAGAAAAGGAGTTGAAGTAACAGATAAAGTTAGCGACATAAACATGGCCTCCGCTCCATTTTATGATGATAAAAATTCGTACATTCTCAATCTGAAAAATGATCTGGATGTCAAGGTAAGAAGATCTGGGTTATTCGATGATTTTATCTTCCAATTAAAGTTTCCAAGCAGTTGTCCAATATATTAGGAAAATCTGATAATGTATGCCAAGTGTCAACTATGAACATTTTGGTTTTAACTGTCTTTCCGACGGATTCACTGTCTTTACTCATAAGCTAGGAAAATATTCAATGCATGCATGGTATACTTGTGACAACTTAGTAGGGCATGCTTCATAATCTCATGGTTAACTGCTCGATAACCCTTTCCAGTAAACTGAACATATTTTTAATGATGTGTGATGAAAAAATTACTTTAGGCTTCTGAATCAATTCCCTCCGTTGAAGGCTTAACTGATGCTACTGAACACCCGATCCCACCATCATCTGTCCTGAAGCAGTTGGCTATAGCTTTTGAGTAAGTTATGCTCACCTTTTTCCTGGCAATTCAATAATTGCTTTAAGATTCTTTGTTTTGAATATGGCTACATTCTTTGTTTTGACTATGGCTACATTATTTGTTTTGAATATGGCTAGATTCTTTAAGCTACTGAAAGCGAAAGCCCTATTTCTTACTCTCAGTTGTTTAAAGCATTTTTTTAAACCTAACAGTAATAGCTGTTAAAATGATCTTCATAATGGCTAAAGCAAGAGTGGTGTAAATATTAATATTCTTGTTCTTGTTATTCAGAAAAATTTTCAGCTTAATGAATAACTATTCGACTAGCCTCTTAAAGTTTTGGGCCTTTTGACTAGGGCTGGAAGGGGAACAAACTCAATGAAAGATTTTGCAGCTTCATCAAGAGGTTCATCACCTGCCAGAGAGAGGGCAGGGTTAACTCTATCTTCGATGAAGGCTTTAGTATTGCGTGAGAAGGAGGGCAAACTTACCTCTGAGTTCAGTAGCGATGAGAAAGCTCTCTATTTTATTAATTCATTGTTTGATCCAGGTATATGAAATTAAGATTGCTCAGTCAAGATATAATTACACGAACGAACCTTTTATGTGTTTATACTTTTATTTTTTGGGTGCATTATTCTGTGATGACCTTCCACATCCTTTGTAATCATTCAAGATACTTGCAGAGGGAAAGTTCCTTCGAAGGAAGATCAACTCTGGTCCAGAAGAAACTTCCATATCATCTTTGCCAAGAGATATTCATGGTGCTCCTCCTGAAAGCTTAGTTGCTAAGCTAGCTGAAGTAATTGGAAACTTAAAGACGCTCCAAGAAATGGCTCTTTTTTGGTGCAGGGTTGTTGCTGAAGTAAGTCTAACTCAATAAGAATTTCTATCTTTAATATTATGTAATTTCTTTTATCGAGAACCTAGAAGCTTATATTTCATTTAAACTCTAGATTGTTTTCTAGTTTCTATAATATGTAAGATATTGTCTTTTGCTCAAGTTACTGTTAGTTTGATGGTTGATGTTGTCGATGATTGTACTTTCTTAATCAGTATAATATGTTTATTCAATTTGACATGATTTTGTCCATTATTAATAAATATGAGCTGACATGATGCCACATTGAGGAAGAGAAAAATAGTTTTTTTTCTTTGTATTGATCATGTCTTGCTTTGTTTGGCTTTTGGGGTGGTTTTTTCCCCTTGTTTATCTTAGACTTTGGAGTTTGGTCTAATGAATCGTCTTCCAACTGTTACTTCCTTCATTTTTTTTTTTCTTTTGCAAATGATTCAAAAGAACCAAAAAAGAAAAGGAAAGAAAAGCTGTGAACTACTCATGCTTTATTATTTGGTACTTTTAGAGTCCTTCAAAACTTATGAATTATCGTCATGTTATTTACCGAAGTTTACTTGTCAATGGAAAGAAATGCTACTTAAATTTCCATTCAAGAATTTGTAATTTGGACTGAAGTAGGCTAGAGTAATGTCAACAAGTTATTTTCTTTCTTAATGTCAAGCTAAACGAGTGTGCATTGAATTTTTTACTAATGCAGCTGAGAAAACATTGGTCCGAAGAGAAATATTTACCTGGAGTCCCCCAAGATGACAGTCCAGATCTGAAGTCTTGTCTTTTGTATCAAAAATTTCAAGTAATTAATTGTTGCATTTCTCGGAAAAGGCGCTATATTATTGCCGCAGAATCACTAAACTCTATGATGGAGGAAGCCAATTTAAATACATTAGAACCAGCAAAATACGCAGACAAAATTCCTGCAATCCCTTTATTATATGCAAGGTTAAGAACTGGAGATCTTGTTCTTCGGCTTGGGGCTGACTGCCCATCTGGAGATCTGATGTTACTAGAAACAGGCGAGCCTGCATTCTCTCCTGTCACCCAGGTTTGATAGCTATTTGTCCTGTACTGTTACGTATTTGAACTTTCTTCAGTATTTGATGTGCCATACATAATTCTGGCAATGTCATGTAGGAGGGACCCTTGCTTACAGAAGATTTGATCAAAGAGACAGAGGAGTTTGTGCTACGGACAGGAAGGTCTGTAAACTATCTAGATATAATTGCTTTTGTAGTGATCTTTCTAAGAGAGCTTTTACTTCCCCAGGATGAATAATTTCCAAACATGCACTAATGGTGCAGATGTTTACTGTGGTCTTCCTCCCCAGCCCCACTTTCTTGATTTTGAGCTGATGCACTAGCTGATCAACAAAAAATATTCACTAAATTTATCTTTGCTATATAGTGATGACTGTATTTTTCTCTCATGTGTCTGATATGAAAATGACAGCTTTATTTAACTGCATACCTGCATCTATGATCTAATAGGTTCTAGACTTGTTATAGTTACTGCTGGGTAGGCATTGTTTGATAAGTTTCTTTACCTTGTTTGGTCAGTGTTGGTGCTGGATGCTCTCAACTCCTGTCTGACATGCAGGCTTTCAAGGTCAGACTTTCCCTTGAAGAGAACTTTCCTTACTGGTGTTCTTAATTCTTTTGGAACGCGTCTAATTTAATGATGTTCTAAGTTAGTGCTGTTTGTGATAATGTTTTAGGCTGCAAATCCTGGTTGCATTTTGGAAGATTTTGTGAGATGGTACTCTCCCCCTGACTGGACTGAAAGTGAGGGAAGTCCTAATGATAGAGACTCTTATTATTGTGGCGAGTCAATGTCTACCAGAGGTCAACTGAGTCTACGTATGAAAAAGGAAGGTAGGTGTACATCTCTTGCCTATGGTCATTGATAATCCAACTCATTTTTTTGATCAATATCTATGTTATCTGGCCATTTGGATCTGTTTTGGCTTGAAACAAAAATAATTGATTCCCTGTATCTCATAACCAGTTGTGACAAACTTTTGGTACATTTTCAATGCCAATCGTTTATGTTTATTTACTTGGATTTTGAGGTTGTAGTTTGCTGAGGTGTGTGGAAGGAATGCGTAAAATCCACACTCTATATAACAGAATTGTTCCAGCACAGACTAGTGAGGGAATTTTTGTGGTTCAAAAGATCCTATAAAGAAAAAAAAGATAATCTCTTACACAAGGATCTATAGTGAAGCATATGCATTGTTATATGTAATCACAATATACTGCTGAGCATTGGTGAATACGACTGACATCTGGTTAAGCGACTGTTGAACTCTTCTATAATGCTCCTTATCTAAATGAAAGAGTAGTTCTTTGTCTTCATGTCTTCTTCAAGTACTCTAAGGCTATGCAATCCTGTTTATTTATTTTTTGGTTCACTAATTTCTCTTCTTGGACTTCTTTTTGCCTTCATAGCTTATCATGATTACAAGGTTCAAAACTGTTAGTGTTAGTGCCATTTTTATAATTTTAAAAAGTTGTTCGATGTATATTATTTATACCGTCATTAGATTTATATGGATTGTCACGTTTTTGTATCTCGATCTTTATAGTATTTGATAAGATATATAATGCCGATTTTGAATATCATCTATATGGGGTAAAAGATGTCCAGATAAGTGAATCCTGACCGTTACCGCTGTTGCATTATGACACATTTAGTAAGAAACATGGACATTTTTGGGGCCACTTTATTTCTTTTTGTATGTTCTACGGAAACTTTGCTGAATTCTCCCTTACATGTTGATGGTAGGTAATTTGTGGCGTGAATTATGGGAAACATCTAAACCAGTTCCAGCTGTTAAGCAGGCACCTCTCTATGATGAGGATTTGGCTGTGTAAGTCTAAATAAACCATTTTTATGAACTTGGATTTTCCCTTTGAAGCCGTCTCGCTTGAATGACATTTTTATTCATTTGTAGGGAGGGTATTCTAGATGCATTTGAGGACATCCCGCCTTCGGAGCTTTTTGAACAGCTGTTTGTTTCTGTTGTTAGTTCTCTCTCCCTCTCGCTTCTTTTTATCCCACGTGAGTTGTTTTTGTTATGTATAAATGATGAAAAAATGGACCAACATTTAAAGAACCTTGTTGCTGATTAAAGTAAGAAAGAATTGCTTCTTATTATGGACTTGGATGGTCCCATTTGATGTGTATGAAAAGATTAAACCATTTGCTTTTATCTTTATTATCACTTTTTGTAATAATTATTTAATTTTTCTTAGTTTGTAATTTATTTTTTGGGAAAAAATATGTAGTATATATCGGCTAATTGATTAAAAGAAAAATTATATAATTCAGCTTGTGTAGTAGTGGAAAAGTAAACTATTCATCACTGATTGCACCATTGGCTTGCCTTCCAAATAATAATTTCTGGTCTTTACTCTGCAGCTGGGTTCAGGATGTGCAATTGCTGAAAATATGCTCTCTGGTGACATTGACATTTCAAAATCATTAAATCACTGCAAGGACTACATAGTTACCGCTTGTGAAAGCAACCGATTCAATGAGAAACTCGATGAGCTTGTTCAGGTACATACACTAAAGTGACTAATTTATAAAGTTTCATTGTAGCTCCTGATATCCCTTTGAAAGTCTCTATTATTCTTACCTTTAAAGAAAGGGAAATTTTGTAGTCTTCCTGTATATTCCTCCCTCCCAGTACACCTGACTTCATATGGTTACTTTTTCCCTGTTTTATTTTTCAAAATAAAAATAAAGAAAATTTATAAATTAGTTGCAAGAGTAGGTAGGTGGTACTGAAAATTTTTCTGAAGTATTAAGGAGTACTGAAAATTTACTCCATAAAAGAATTGTCAAAATGTAACCGGTGGAGTTAACTCAAATATTGCTCCATCCATCAATCTGAAGGAGTCCTTAACTATAAATAAGGGAAACTAAGGAGTGATAGAATTTTGTAAGACTTTATACCCTTTATTACTTTTAACCTAATGGGAATATCTAATTTGCCTCTTTTAGTGTTTGGGTCCATTGTGTTACTTAACGCGGACCGTGCCCCCGAGGATGAAAAATTAGTTACTTTGGAATGTAGACTGATCATAGTGATTGTGGGGTCTTGATAGTTTTCATTGGCAACTGTTTAATAGTACCTTAAATCCAAGAAAAATCCAAGAAAGTAAAAAGTAATGGTTATGTCCCTCTATAGATGTATGAAATGGTGGAGAAAATGATGCTGAATCCAGATGAGGCACTGAAGATAGCGAAGCTCATGGAAGAATCAACTATGACTCCTAGTGAACCAAAGCACCGGATGTCTACTGGTGAACCAAAGCACCGGTTAAAGCAACTCAGCCATATATTTGGTGGCAAAGATAAACCATTGACCGGCTCTGTCTGGAAAGAAGAGGTAAACGATGAAAAAAACCTGGTTCGACATTCTTTCTCAAGTTTCTTTGACAACAAGAAGTCATCTTTATTTTCAAAAAAACCTCCTAAGCCTGGAAACCTATACCCTGTCGATCAAACTCTCTCTCCGGAAACTGATTGGACACTTGTTTAGACCAAGTTCAGCTTTTCTTCTTTTCTCTGCCATTTCCTCCTGCCGGATAACTGTAAATTAATTAACAATTATTTTTCCATGTCTTTGATTCGTAAATAGCAAATTTTAATGTATTATGAAATGCCCCAATTATTCCCAGAGTCAATTTTCTTGTTCAGCTTGTTGGGTTGGGCTTGTACAAGGATGATCAGTCAGAATAATGAAAGAGTTATTCATTGTTGCATTTGCAAATGGTGTTTGTGTTAGTTGCTGATCTGTATAATAGTTTATTCTAGAAATGAAATGGCCATTACTTTTGAATTGGATGGAATGATAAAATATTTTGCCACAGAATAAAATTTTACTTGAGCATCTTCAATTCATTTTTGTCCAAAGTCAAAACACTCCTTGTTCTGGATTCTAGTTTAAGGCCTAAAATACTAAGGCAAAAACTTTCTGCAACCCATCACTTTCAATCTGCAGTTCAAAATTTTCAGAAAAATTTAAAAGTACCATTTAAGTAAAAATAAATTCTGAAAAATACTTTCTAAAAATAAATTTCAAAAAATAATTTTCAGAATATAAGTTTTATATTTTAAAGTATGTTTTCCAAAATTTATTTTTGGAAAGTATTTTTTGAAACATAAAAGTTACCTTATAAAAGAAACGTTTCGGAATGTATTCTTGAAATTTTTTTTTTCAAAACGTAAATTTATTTATTGAAAAATTTTTGAATTTTTTTTTTCAGAAGCTAATAGAGAAAATATTTTAATATTTTCACGTCTGTGTGCTCAAAATTGATGGGATGCAAGAAGTTTTTGCCAAATACTGATATACGAGCCTGTTGACCAAAAACTCTGCAGCCCAAAAAGAAGGCCCAAAAACAAAAATGAAGTTGAATTCAGACTTGCTTTTTAATTTGGAATTAAAGGATAATCTGGAATGTGGATTGAGATTTCCAATGAAAGGGAATGAGTTGATTTTTTTACAGTAGTGATATTTTAACACCACTCTCCATTATTCATTCTCATTTGACACCAACATATATTATTATTTTATTTATATATAATATTTTATTAATGAAAAATAGTGTTAAATAGAAGTTATTTATAATATTAGTGTCAAACTAATATTTTCTAATTTTTTTAAGAGTACAGGAAGAAATTCTTCAGATACAATTTTCTAAATCATGGGTTCAAGGATACATTTTTCCAATTCAGATAAAGTAGTTATAGTGATATAAGATCTAATAATCAATCCTTTTTATGTTTTTTATTAGATAAGATCACCATTAACTTTTTTTTAGTGGAAAACAATCCTATTAAGCCTTTATTTATTTTTAATCTTAACGCTAAACAAACGAATAATTTATGTTAGGTTATATTTCTACACATAATTAGGAATCTATAACCTTAAGTGCTTGTATACAATTATATAAATTGGGTAAAAGGGTGTTTTGCTCAACTCAGTTAGAAAAGTAAGTTTGATTTTTCAAGTGGTCACAATATTTTTTTTTATTTTTTTTATCTTCAAAGTTTTGGTCGATATCTTGGGAGATATAAACTTGATGAATTTCTAATTAGGAATCAATTCATATATAAAAAGATCTGACATAATGTAAAATTTTTAAATAATGAATTTATAAGTTTTCCAAGATTCATACTTGAATTTCTCACAAAATAGTTAGATTCCAAAATCATATAATAGTAAGAATATGAAAGTGAAAAGAAAAGAAAAAAAAAAGTGAAAAACATGGTTATTTAAATATAAAAAAAGTGAGTGAAAATAAGTAAATTTTGTAATTGATATGATTGAAAAATACATAAAAATTAATTATTTAATTTATTCATAAAAAAAGTACATGGATTAAAGATACCAGTGATAGCTGTTAATTATAGGTTAGATTTAGGAAAATTTGATTGATTTTTGTTTAATTCTGTTTTAGTTTGAGATTTTATTTGGCTAATTTGGTTTTAATTTGAGGTTTGTTAGATATTTCATTTTTTTTTAGTTTTATGTTGCAAAGAACAGATTTTGTGGAAAATTAGTTCCAACTAAAAGAAGAAAGAGAATGGGTGCAGAATTAAAAAAAAGGAGCGTAAGTGACTTTTCGCTGGAGCGAGGGAGATAGCCTGGGCTAAAATCCACTTAAAAGTTGTTACTATTTTCAAGGGCAGCAATTAGAGCGCAAATCATGAGATAACGGCTCAAAGTAACCAACTCAAATGACGAACATTATAAAAGGAGGGATAGGGTAACAAAAAGGACCATCACCTACCATCTCTCATTTGTGGGAACGCTCTCCTAGCCGTTGTGATTAAGATCTTTCTTTTCTTCTTGTATTTTCATGGCTACCATGAGTAGCTAATTTTCTTCTTCTTGGGGTTGAATGTAATTTCTCCACTTCAAATGTACTCTTGATATTTATTTGATATTGTTTTATTCAATTTATCTTTGT